>ERZ791833.210-NODE-210-length-34345-cov-5.33339_pt1 | contig 34345 bp, 36 predicted proteins | sample MGYA00510294_ERZ791833 | MGnify/ENA primary metagenome ERZ791833 (study PRJEB30046, sample SAMN00715270) | human gut metagenome | study: EMG produced TPA metagenomics assembly of the A metagenome-wide association study of gut microbiota in type 2...
GCATGATGAAGAAAGATTACTTTGTCCGTTCCTGCATCTATAACCGCATCTGCGTTGTTGTCAAGAAAGAAACCATATATCCTCTTGTACAGACTGTTAATGCTCTGCATCTGCAATTACTTGAAATGCAGAAAGCATTTACCACACCAAACTGCACTCACGATACTCTTCCTACGTCAGAAGCCATTAAGGACTTACATATCGAATACACTAATATGCTTACAGCTATTATCGACCTGCTGGATGGTGCAAAATATCTGTGGGAAGGAGACTGTCATGAACAATAATCTTAATTTTCTATTCGGTATGTACGAACCCGCCACAGACTCCATTATCGCCAACATCGATGAGAACACAATTCTTGTTATCCGTTGCAAGGAATGTAATTCCTCTGTTATCTTTGATGACCCGAATGATGTTGTATATCTATACCGGTTGGCAATGGAAACACCTCTGCTTTATGCCAAATTCGCATTGAAAGAAAACGGATTGCAGAATTATGTGGATGCTATGAATTGGTTCAATTATTAGTTCCGCTCTGCTTATATTAAGATAAACTTCTTTAACCTTAGCCCAAATGATTATTGAAGTTTATCTTATTCCATTTTCTGCTAATATTCTGCCAATTTCATATAACGCACCAATTTCAAATCTCGCTACCTTATATAATTTTTCATCATTCATTTTATTTCTAAAATAAATACCATCAAAATACATATAATCATATGTTGGTACAAGATCATATGTCTGATTTGCTTGTATCGTTCCTTCTCCCTTTAAAATGCCCGACAAAGTGGAATGATTTCCATTATAAACAATTGTTAAACCTATAGGATAAATATATGTGGCCATATGATTTATTTTGTCATATTCAAATAAATTACCTACATTTTGCCCTATATTTAATAATGCATTAACAAATCGTTCTTTATTCCACGCACATACCAATATTGCATCTTTTGATAAATCTATATTAATATTGCTCTCTCCTAATTCAAAACTCTTACTATTGTTAAGTTTATCGCTATTAATTAAATACTCTCCTATATCTTTGTATATACTTTGAACATCTGTAACTTCTTCATCCTCATACAATTCACGTACTATATCATATAAATGATAATTTGACATTGCTCTTATAAGTGAATAAACAGGATTTTTTCTCACATCCTTAATATCATTTTTTTTGATGAGATTATGTGTTGTCTTCAACACGCTATTTAGTCTCTCTTTTTTCTTTTTATCCTCATTACAAAATAAGAACATCATTTTCCTCCTAAAGTTTCTTCTCCACCTTCTCCAATTCATCTAACAATGCTGGTCTCCTTGGATATGTCTGCTTCAACTCCTTAATTACCAACTTTGCTGTATCTTTGCCCTTCCATTTTATAAGCTGAGCAATATTCTTAGTTATCTTCTTATATTCTCGTCTGTCCTTTGCCTGAGCACAACTCTCGCTTATTTCCTTATAACACAACTCATATACCTGTTCCGGATATTCCTTCACCAAATATTTTCCATAATAAAATAAATCATACGGATTCTCCATTACATCTTCAAGCAATCTCTTCTTTTCATTTTCTGAAATAAGAACACTGCGATAGCAAATCGTTCGCTTGCTATCCTTTAATTCATCCAATAGACTCTCGTAATTCTTATTCCATGCACCACACTCTTTGTAAATCTGTTTCAAAACACCCCAGAACTTCTCATTTCCTATTAATAGCAGCTTTTTTGCTTGTGCGATTTGCTTTTCCGTGTTGTTTGCTGTCTTGTATATATCATATAGCATGTTATTCCAATCTTCTGAATCACCACTACGATAATGCCATGTATTTTCAGCATTTGCTTTCTCTAAACAAAGCTTCTCTGCTTCATCATAATTCTTCTCTTCAATAGCATCCTTAATAGCTATAATGCGGAGTTCATTTATCGAAATATTCTGATATAGTTCCTTCTGCATATTCTTTTTGCCATATAAATGTCTATGTAAAAGATATCTTACAATCAAATCTTCTTTTTTCGTGTATTCTGGGAAATAATCCTCCTGCGAATTTTCCAACAGGGTATCCAAAACCTTTTCAAGTTTCTTTGCACTCTTTTCATCACACAGGCAAATCCCACTTTTCAGTAGATCATAACGCCAGTCAGTCCAACCGTCAAACACACTCTTTTTCACCTCTTTTATAATTAATGCAAGTGCTTGATCCCGCATTTGTTGGTCCTTTTTTTCGATTTCTTTTGTGCATTTATCTATCAGTTCGTATGTACACATGATAACATCTGTAAGCATTCCCGAACTACTATCCGCATGAGATGCTAACTTAACGCCAGATACCAAAATGTATGTAGCCGCCTCAAGTGCAACCATATAGCCACGCTTTTCTAAGGTCTCAGCACACATATCAAGGCAGTCATGCATATCCATACAAATATTATCACAGCTGCTCCAACCAATGTATCCCTGATGGGTGTTACATTTAATTGATGCGGCAATTGTGTTTTTCACTATCGGTATAATATCTTCTGTAGGTAACATAGCAGCCCCCTTTCTTTTATTCAACAATATCAATCTTATGTCTTTCAGACCATTGCCTTGCACTATTCTCTAAAATATACTTTATTCTTTGTTTTTCCATAACTATTAAGAATATCCAATTTTTCTGCCTTCAATAGCAGTCGACTTGCCGTCTTTATTTCCACTTTCAATAATTTTGCTGCAATAGAGCTATTTATTTCTTTATTTGTATCGAGATAGTGCAAAATAATCTGCATTCTTGTTCTTTCTAATTTGGACATTGATTCGGACATTGATTCGGACATTGTCTCATTTTCTTCAAAATCGTGAGAAACATCATAGTTCAGATTCGGCATTACTACAGTAAACTGATATCTGTCCGAGCGAAATGATGGTCTTTTACTCTCATCATAATTAATTTGAAATTCATATCCACTAATAATCTTTCCAAATCCACTACCTTTACGTTCCATATATCCAAGCCTATTAAACACATTGGCAAGAACCGGATTTCTTCTGGTTGAAGGTACCATAATCGGATCTCTGTCCTGAATCATGGACCCATCCGGCATTCCTCCCGGAGAATAGATTTCCATTCTGTCATCGTATATGTCAATATGAACTTCACTCCCATTTACCAGATAATCACGATGTGCTAAAGCATTTACGAGTGCTTCATGATAGCTTCGCTCTACATACTCCGGCATTTCTTCTCTTGAATTTGCTGTTTTACGCCATTTCATTTTGCAATTACGTTTGATAAAGGCTTCCCCATTTTCAATCAGTGAAATAACACTGCCCGAATACTCAGCATCATCCAATGCATCGACTGCACCGCCACTTTTATTCAACCCATTCCATCTTGTACAAAAAAGCCTTGAACAACGAATAGGACTTTCATCGGCAAGTAACGCTCCTGCATTGGTCAAGTTCCCCTGTTCATTTACCAGTCCAAAAGAAATCAAATCTTTATCGTCGAAACTGTTTCCGGTCCACTTCTTATATCTTTCCTTAAGCTTTGAAAAAGCATAATCTTCCGCCTTATAGGTAGAATTCTGCGAATCATAGGAAGTATTCTTTCCTCTGAGGACAAGACGCTTTAATTCCGTTGCGGTTGCCTTTACACTTTCATTTCCAATTCGAACATAGGCTTCCAGTACTCCATCTCCCGAATAATAATATGGTGTTTCGTCTCCTTTATATACTTCAAGGATGACCAAAATCTTTCCATCATCCGTTTTATGGAATCTCAGCTTAAATTCCGGAATCGGAGTTAATCTTGATTTTATGATTTCACTTATTTTTTCAGCATCCCCTTCTGGATCATTAAGTCCAACAACCTGTCCATCATTAAAAATACCAAAAATTAAAGCACCACCAAACGTATTCGCAAACGCACTAACACTTTTACACCAGCTTTTTGGTTTCTTTTCCTCAAGTGCAAGTTTTTTATCATATTAAGTTGCTTCACCGATTAATTTTTTTATATCCATAGCAAACATTCACTTCCTGTTTAATTTATAGTCTTTACTATATTTATGTTTTCATACAATTTATCTGCCACATAAGCACCTTCACATACTTTTATAACAAGTCTCCCATAAAATCACTTGTCATTCTATCGCCTCCAAATTTATCCAAATATACATTTTTGAAACATACTAATCATTCACGAAACAATTTATTATAACAGTATTCACAATATATTGGTTCATCGACAATTGCATCTTCATCCAAAATTATCTGCTCATTACAATATGTACATTGAAGCAGCTTATGTTGAACTCCACAATTTAAGCACATACCATATGGTGCATAATTATCCCGAATACAAATATACTTCTCACCACACTCAGTACATTCTAATTCCTCTGATGCAATTGTTGTTGGAATTCCAATTATATCCGCTAATTCTCGTTCTTGTTGGACATCATGTTTTGCTATTTTCAATGAATCTTCATCAAAATTTCTCTTTCTTCTCCATTTGTTCATCAACTTAATAGTATCACTCTCAACCTTTGTTTTAGAATCATCAAACTTAATTTGTACAATATTGGGCCTATTAAATGCTGTACCTGAGAAGATTGCTTGTCCGGGAGACAAAATACTAAGCATAGTAATACTCATTTCATCTATAAACGGAACCGTATTCTTCATAATCTCAATATCTCTTGGATTGACAAGTTTATGAATAACATAATTATGAGACTGTGACAATAATGTTGGTGTAATATCACTTGGACGCTGTGTTGCCATTGTAAGGAATACACCAAATTTCCTTCCTTCTTTTATAATACTTTCAAAAGTATCTATACATGTTTTTGCAATTGCATCTTCCTTATCCAAATTTTGAGCAGATAAATAATTATGTGCTTCATCAATTATTAAATGCATTGAAAATTTATTATTCTTAAAATTCACCGAATAATAATATAATTTCGCACATAAAAACGTAACCATTATCCTTCGTATATCTTTCTTTGCTCTACTCACATCGCATACAAGAATATGACTATCTTCAAATAAACATTCCATTACATTTTTCTTTTTCCCAACTTTATACGGCAAAAAGATGGTTTTAAAATCCTTTTTATTCGAATTGAATCTTCCAATTAACGGACTTGTATTATTTTCATTAATATTAAACTTGTAAGTTCGATGCAGATGTGTAATATTCAACAAAAATCCCATATCTTCTACTGTAAACGAATCCTTGATTTCTGTTGTAGTATATCTTTCTACTTCATCAACTATATATTGCGTATAATCTGTATAGTAATCAGTGCTACCAGAAATAATAAATTTATTACCATTAACCGTATATCTATCAAATATATCAAATACATCCTCAATTCTTCCATAATATTCATCTTCCATAAAAGAAAAATCTTCTTTTATACTAGTTATTGCGCCCAGTTTATTTATTGTATTTGAATTCGAATTAAGTATTCCTATTATAGCTTTCTTCAATTCATCTAATAAATATTCTGCTATATTGGCATTTTCTTCCTTCGTAAATATATTTTTTATAACACTATTCCATACAGATTTGATTACCGGGTATTGTGTCTTTTCAGTTGCTTCTAATAGTAATCTCCAATCCTCACTCTCTAATAAATTCAAAGGAATATGTATGCTATTTTTTTCAGCATTTCTTGTATCCAATACCTTATTCAGTTTATCATCTGTAAACGCTTTTGAATACTCACCATTTGTATCTATAAACAAAAAGTAGCTTCCATTAGTATTTATGTTATCAAATAACTCCGTGAAAATCGTATTCAATGTATTCGATTTTCCACTTCCAGTATTTCCCACAATCAACGAATGACTAGCAAAAAATTTATTAACTCAAACTTCGCACTTGAATAAGTGCCTACGCACCTTGAAAATTCAATAATAACTGAAAAAAAAATAGCATGAAACCATCAGGTTTTGGTATAATTGAGTTGTTCAGAAACAATCATACTTCCGGAGGCTCATGCTATGAATAAAAGTATAACACAAACAACTCAAAATGATAAGCAAATTTCAAATTCTATTAAAAGATTTTTTACGAGATTCCATGTTTCCTCAGCTTTGAAAGCCTCAAATGCCTACAAAAAGAAAGGCGTTCCTATAATGGAAATCTTCCAGTATCTGTTCCTTCTGATCTTTTCTAACAGAAGCATGTATATGAATCTGATCACAGGACGGAACACTCCTGCTTTTGCAAAGGATACGGTGTATCGTTTTATGAAAATGATTCAGATCAACCGGATACGTTCCACAACAACACTTTCAGCCCGAATCATCAAAGATGCTATTATTCCACTGGATTCAGAAGACCGTGTCAATGTTCTTATCATTGATGATTCCATGTTTGAACGCAACCGTTCCAAAAAGGTGGAACTCCTTGCAAAAATCTATGATCACGCAAAGCATGCATATCGTTTTGGGTTTCGAATGCTTACTCTTGGATGGTCAGATGGAAGTACATTTCTGCCGGTAAACAGTATTCTTCTTTCTACAGAAAACAGGCAAAACCATATCAACGAGGCTACGGAAGTTGATAAAAGAACTGTTGGTTACAGACGCAGAAAGTTGTCCATGGTAAAAGGAACGCAGGCCATGCTTACGCTTCTGGATGCTGCTAAAAAAGCTGCAATTCCTGCAAAATATGTTCTTTTCGACAGCTGGTTTTCATCACCGAGTACCCTTCATGCAGTAAAAAATATGGGCTACGATGTAATCGGTATGGTCAAGAAAACTCCAAAGATGTTCTTTCGCTATAACGGCGAAGATATGTCTCTAACTTCCATTTACAACAAGAACAAAAAACGACGCGGAAGATTAAGATATCTGCTCTCTGTTATGGTTGATGTTGTAAAAGATGGTGAAATTATTCCTGCCAAAGTAGTTTATGTTCGCAACCGCAACAAACGCAAGGAATATCTTTGTCTTATTTCCACTGATGTAAATCAGGATGAGAATGAAATCATCCGGATCTATGTGTTTGTTGTAAAATAAAAATGTAGGTGATGGCAACTACATTTTGTAGGTGATTGCAAAGCTGATTAATCTATGGAACGGGAAGCATGATGAACAGGCTCCCAAGTCAGATTAAAAATCCATTGCAGAGATACAACCAATCAATTAACCTTGTCATTGTTGTAGCAAACAATAAAGGCAAGGAGAAAAGGTGTATGACTACAATGGATTAGACTCATCGTATCAGAGAACTCTATTACGAACAAGGTAAAAATCTGGAAGAAATTGCAACCATCATGAACTGTGACTGGCGTACAGTCCGAAAATACGTGAATATGGAAGATTTTAATTGTCCAGCACCACAAATGAAATCAAGAGAGGATCATGAATCCAAGCTTGATCCATTCAAGCCATTAATTGACAGCTGGCTTGAAGCAGACAAACTTGCGCCTCGCAAGCAGCGCCACACTGCAAAAAGAATTCATAAACGTCTTAAAGACGAATCTGATGGATTTAACTGCAGTTACAGGCTTGTTGCCTGTTATGTCAAAGAAAAGAAGGAGACTTTGAAGCTAAACAAAACAACGGGATACATCCCTCTCCAGCATCGTCCAGGAGAAGCCCAGGCAGATCTTGGAACCGCTGATTTTTCCGTACAGCAATGGTGGATTTTTCCAGCTCAACTATGGTGAAAACATGGAATGCCTGTTGGAAGGCATGGCTGCCATATTTGAACATATCGGCGGCGTTCCAACAGAGATCTGGTTTGACAACACAAGAACCATTGTGACAGAAATCATCAAAGGCGGAGGACGCAATGTTACAGAACGGTTCCAACGCTTTTGTGAGCACTACCGGATCAAGGCATTGTTCATGAATCCAGAATCAGGCTGTGAAAAGGGAAATGGGGAAAATAAAATGGGGTATCTGCGCCGCAATGAGTTAGTGCCCATACCACGGTTTGATGATCTTAATGATAAGAATCGTGAACTTTTGCTCCGCTGTGATACTGATATGTAGCGTGAACACTATGAGGATAGTGACAGCCGGCTCATCAGTGAACTTTTTGAAGAGGACAAAGCACATCTGCTTCCTCTTCCTTCGGTTCAATTTGATACAGCAAACTATATCACTACAAGGACTGATAAATATGGTAAGTTCACACTTGATGCCGGAAAGCACAGGTATTCAACATCACCGGCATTCTGTGAATCAATCGTTAATCTCAAGGTTACATCATCCTATGTAATGGTCATGGATAAAGATATGCATGAAATCGTTCATCACAAGCGGCTTTATGGAAGCGAAAACGAAAGAATGGACTGGATTCCATATCTTACATATATTGCCAGAAAGCCACGCTCCCTGCGTAACAGCGGTATCTATGACATGATGCCACATAATATGCAGATATACATGAACAACTGTGAGAGCAGAGAACGTGGTAAAGTGCTTAAAGTTCTTGCTGAATTAACAGAACGTACCGGATTTACCAGTGCTGTCAATACAGTTGACGAAGCTGTGCGCATGAACGCTACAGACCCGGGCAGCATAAAAAGCCTTTACCGGCGTACCTATGCGGATGTGCCGCTGCTTCCACCTTTAGATAATACAGATGGACTGCCGAAACAGAAAGTTATCCCATTCCGCAGCGATGATCTGTCCGTACTTGATGCAGCCCTGGCAAAAGGAGGTGGAGCAAATGGATGAACTTGAAAAATCCATAGCAGACTGCTGTAAGAAGCTTAAGTTGTCCACGAACTTTGCAGGACAGGCATTTGAGCAGGAAAGATCCTCTCCGCAGGAATATCTGCTGAATCTGCTGACCAGCGAGATTGAGTACCGGACAGAAAAGAGAAAAAGCAAATATCTCAACACCGCTGGATTTCCACGGAGATACTGCGTTGATGAGTTTAAAACAGATGAAATTGATTTTCCTGATAACACAAGTTTTCAGGGACTGCTGGATCTCGATTTTTATCATTCGGGAAAAAATATCATCATGTATGGCGGTACAGGAACCGGTAAGACAATGCTTTCCATTCTAATCGGTATGTCAGCATGCACACAGGAGATACCAGTGCGTTTCTACCGTACCGCCGGACTTATAAATCTTTTTTCGGAAAGCCAGAGTAAGGGCAGCCTCACTGCATTGAAAAAGAAGCTTAACAGTGCACAGATACTGATCCTTGACGAGTTCGGATATGTTCCGTATGACAGAACAGGAGCACAGCTGCTGTTTGATTATCTGTCTGAAATACATGAGCAGAAATCAGTGATTCTCAACACAAATCTTGAGTTTTCACAGTGGGTGAATGTCCTCTATGATCAGCGTATGACAACTGCATTGATTGGAAGGCTGACACATCATGTGGAGCTTATACTTTTTCCGGGAGTCAATAACCGGCTGAGGGAATCAAACATTAACGAAGCACTATCAAAAATCAGCAGTCAGGAGACAAGGTCATGAGTAAGAAGAAAAACTGGATAAAGCAAAAAGAAAACTAACTAAAATACAGGACGCTTATCAGCTTCTGCAGGAACGCTATAATGAAATGGATGACTATCAGCAGGAACTGGTGGAATCAGATAAACATAACCAGATAGAAATGGACTATCTGCGCGGATTCTTCAGCTATAAAAGTCTGGATGATGAATGTACCTATTTTAAAGAACATGCACATGAAGAGAAGAATCCGGATATGCCGTTTCCATCGCTAGTGCTCTAACAATTAAATAAAAATAATATCTGCAATGGTTATTATATGGCTGGCACCATGTCAACCATACCATTGCAATCACCTACAAAATGTAGTTGCAACAACCTACAAAAAATTTTTGCAACTTTATGCAAAAAGTACTTGCAAAAAACATCTATGGAAAGCGTTGGGACATAGAAGTGTTCTTCAAGGTGTGCAAAAGCTACCTTAACCTGAGCAAAGAATGTAATTCCCTTTCCTATGATGCAATGACTGCACATACTGCAGTTGTTTTTACACGATACATGATGCTGTCACTAGAAAGCCGGGAATCCAATGATAACCGCTCTCTTGGCGAACTCTTTTTATACTTTTCCGATGAAATGTCTGATATCACATGGATACAGGCTTTTCAAATGTTACTTCAAATGTTCCGGACAATGCTTTCAGATAACACCGAACTTTCAGACGAAAAAATCAACGAATTGGTGGATACATTTATGAATACACTTCTGACCATGTTGAAAACACAACTGCAAGCTGCATAAAGTCTGAACATTGACAACTGAATAATTGCCAGATATTGAATTTTCAAGGTGCATAGCTAAAATTTATGTGCGAAGTTTGAGTAATCAAAAAAAACGAGACACACCAATACATAACACATTCCTATGTTATGCATCGATACGCCCCGGCTATGTGGTAGCTCACTTCTGTGGCCCCTAATTCTCAAGTAGCAATTATTGTTAACTTACATATTTTCTGACACGAGCACGATAAGCTTTCTTTGTATCAAAATCCCACAGCACCATACGATGGCATCTATCACAATTCTGGGAAGTCTTTCCAGAATCACCATATAAATACTGTTTTCCTTTGTTACAATAAGGACAAACAATCGTTCCGTCATATTCAAATTCATTCAAATCTATTACAAAATCTTCCTTCATACGCAGCCTCCTTAAATAATGATAAACATTTTATTAATGAGCTCCGTCATAGCTTTTCCAAGTTCTTTTGAAAGCAATTTCTCAAACCTGTCAGAAGAATAATACATTAAGAAATTCTTCTGCATATCTCTTATTGTCTGGTCATATGTTATAAATGGCTCATTATATTTTTCATCTACCATGTTACGAATATCTGCATTTCCGTATGATAAATTAAACGCTACCTTATCAATAACCATGTTATATTTCTCAGATGTTGCAAAATAGTGTCTAAAAATCAAGTGAAGCTTCTGAAGTTTTCGGGTTTTTGAAGGAAGTCCATCAAAAACCGCAGGATTGATATCTGCAAACGCAAATTCTGTTATTGCTTCATTCGCGTCAAGCTCCTCAATAATTCTATCCAACTCTACTTCATCCATATTGTCTGCAAGCGTTTTAATTGCTTCACACTCATACAAACTCATGAATTCTGGTATGCTTTTCTGCAGTACTTTTTTTAGCATGCCTTTCATATTAATGCTAAAGTTTCCATAAACATATGCATTAGTTGTGTATCCCAAACCAATCTGAAGATTCTCATAAAATCTCACAACGCTGCGACCATGAATTCTTCTAGTATCTGTTATCTGATAACCATTTACAATTGCCTTGTCGTTTGTCAAAGTATCTTGAATCTGCTTGAATTCATTTTTAATCGCAACTTCAGAAACAACAATATCAACGGCAGGAAGACTAGTATCCTTTACCGTCACAAACAACGGAGCTTTCATGCCTACTGGAAGAATTCTTCGCTGAGTTTCTGTGAGAATATCATTTAGTTCCGAATATAATCCTATTCTCTGGAACTTTTTAATTCGTTCATCTCCCAATGTTCTAAGTGCCCTCTGAATCGGATCTATCTTCTCCTCGAGATATCTAATTGACAGCCATGTCGCTCTATCTTGTTTGAGGTAAGACAGGTATCCGTCTATCTGTGTTTCCATTTGTCGAATTGCTGCAGTTATATTTCGGTCATGGTCTTGTTGGGTCAATTCAACGGTATCACGATCTGCCTTATTTATTAAATTACTGATAATGCGATCCGCTTTTGTAAAAATTACATTAATCGGTATATCAAGTTTTGTAGCCTTACCCACTTTCGAATTAATGGCTTCACAACAGCTTACTATAACCTGATCCGTTTCCTCTAAGTTCATCAAAAGAAGTATACTATCTGGACTACAATTTAACGCAATGTCCAAAGCATCTTTAATTGAATTGCTATCCGGGTTAACCTGTGTTAATCCCATGGTATCTCTTAAGCAAAATCTAAGAGGAATTTTCTCATCGAACATATCAATTAATTCTTGACGAGGTCTACATGCCATTGTCATATCTTCCACAATAAGACTGAATGGTTCATATGGATCAAACAACTTCTGTAAAACATCTCCACCATACTCAAGTATATCATTTTCTTCTACACTGTATTCACGTACCCTTTCAATGTCTTCAACATTTCCCATACATGAACTTAAACGCTGAGTTATACATTTTCCAATGTCGTCTAACCACTCCTGGTATGGTTCCAAAAGAGCTGGATTTAATTCACTCCACATATCTTCCATTACAATATTCAGAATCTCTTTATGAGACACCTTTCTTTTATCAGGTTCCTTCTTTTTGGCTCTCACACGACTTTCAAATGATTCTTCGGCATTTTCTATATAAACTAGCAGTTCATGTACAACTAGCTTAAACTTCTCAATAGAAATTTCTTCTGCTATTCTTCCAAGATGATATGCAGCCTCTGTTGGCTCCAAAACTTCTTCGAATACGCTTGCATCGATTGAATCCATAGTATCAACTGCATCGTAACCATTTAGCGCAAATTGTTTTGCAAGCATCTCGATAACATTAATATGTACGAGTTTTGTAGAAAAGGGCTTACACCTAATTTGAATTGAGAAATATTCGTTTTTTTCAATTCTCTCATCAAATAAGAAATTGCAAGGGATAATTGTGGTCTGACACTTATCTCCTATACCAACCAGAATAAACTTGATGAGCTTATGGTTTACTAGTGCATAGACCAAGGTACTTTTTCCAGACGATGTTGGGCCTATAACAACAATCGACTGCGCTGTTTTGATACGCTTATGCGCCTCACCTGGCATAAGTCTTGCGATTTCTTGCTTTTTCATAACAAAAACCTCCTTGTTAATAATCATTCAGATATGACTATAACAAGGAGGTTATAAAATAAAAACCGTGCGTATGCACGGTAAAATTGAATAATCTCTCGCCGCATACTCGATAAAGGTGGTGTTCCTAACATCTTGTACTTCAAATGACTTCGACTCAGCGTTTCCGTATTTCGCATCTTGTAAAGCCATATCTATAATCCATATTATATGGTTCTATCAAAATTTTGTCAAGCGTAAAATCACAAATTCAAAACTTTTTCATCATCCATCAGAATATAGCTATTCGCTTTTTAAATATATCTGCATCTTACCATACACAAGCGCAAGGTTCACCCTCTCCACTTCCTCCAGTGTATCACGAACAGTAACTGATATTGCTACTCCGTCCAGCTCGGTGATTCTATTTCCAGCATTATCATATACTACAATGCTTACAAATATAAGCAGTATCACCACTGCTTTGCAGACAGAAGTGATTTTATCTTTTACTACTCAAACCACGCAATTTAATTGTCAAAAAAAGTTGCATTACATCTATGTAATACAACAAAGCCACTGATTTCCAATATACTTCTTGACAAGTTCCGAATACACTTCATACATCCTACCAAATAAATATACTGCAACTGATTCCAAAGCATTATAGTCTTCCTCCAAAACGTGGCATAAACGCATATTATTCATCTGTACAATTGCAATTGCCCATCTTGTAAGTTGTACCTGCTATTTTTGCGTGTTTCTGAATTCTGATTAATCCCATATCGCAAAACTCTGTTGCTTTCTTAATAAGTAATAAATCCTTTTCGCACACTCGGATCAGCAAGATTCTGCTTCTTCTGTTCACTCATAAATAAAAGGCTCCAAGTACATATTAGTAGGTTCGTTTCCTTCCCTCTAATATGTACTTGGAGCCTCAAAAAGCTGATTGCAAAAAATCGTATTCTAGAGTTATTTAATCACCAAAAAAATTATCTTCTTCTCAACTTAATATTCCCAAATACCTTTCTAATGATATCCTCTTCTTTTCCTCTTTTTTCAAAAACTCTCTGTCTATCATCAACTTCTTGCATTACCCATTCATCTCCTTCTTGAAAACAACTAATTGTTTCAACTCTATTTGAAGGTTTACCAAGCGATACCCCCATCGCATCCAAATTCATATCTTTTGTTTCTTCTAATAGTTCTTTAAACGTCATATGATTTCCTCCTAATACTCAACACCAATTCTCTTCAACATATACTCAGGTAAAGCAGTATTAAACTGATCTGCGCCTCCTTCACATATTGTATCACCATTAGTATCCTCCATTGGTTTCGCATGTCCATGCATGCCATAAGCTGTAAAATCCTTATCATCGATACCCAACTCATCTCGTACGTCTGCAAATTCAGTATCTTGCAACTGCTTATACTTATCTGATAAAGCTTCAAGTTCATCAACATCTAAATGATCTATATAAGTTCCTCTTTCAGCATTAATATCATCTATCATATTATTCAGCGACTCTAACGAAGCAGCTGGATCAGATTCATAATCTCTTATTGCGTCAATTGTATTACAATAACGATCGTTATCAAAATGAACTTCTCTATCTTTCTCGGGAACATACTCTTTTGGCAAAGCTCGCTCATCTAAGGAAGGAACATGTCCATCTGCAGCCTCACAAGTATAATTATAGCCCCCTTCACCACCATACCTATAAGCAGTTTCTGGCAACCCAGTCGCATCTTCTCCTCGTCCTAACGGTGTAATCTCTTTGTCGTAATCCAATCCCATCTTGTCTGGGAAATCAATATTTAGCGGAGGCCAAGGATTATCATCTGTTCTCTCAGTCCAATCACTATTCTCAGGATTTTTAATGCTCGAGCATCTGACGGTGCATCAACGCTTTGCTTCTTTTCTTGCGGACTTAAACCGCTATTATTAAGTTTGTCAACACAACCTTTAGCAGCTTCAACTTTTTCTTGATTTGACAATTGCGAATCAGAATACAACTTATTTAATTCATCATTAAACTCTCCAATATCTTTATATCCTTTGATGTTTTCCGGATTATCCGGACCATCTGAACCGTCTGGAGCGTTTAGGCCGGCTCCGTCAGATCCACTTCCTCCGTCAGCTATACTATATAGCGTATTCATATCAATATTAGCCTCTGGATTATCAGTCGTTGCTCCATCTGGATTCTCGGTATCTTCCTTTCCTTCTGGTCTCTCTGATTCTTCCTCTCCTTCCGGATTATCAGTATCCTCTCCCTCTGGGTTTTCGGTTTTCTCGTTATCCTCCGGACTTTCAGTTTCTTCGTTATCCTCTGGATTCTTGGTCTTTTCCTCTCCTTCTGGGAGCTCTGATTCTTCCCCATCTTCTGGATTCTCTGACTCTTCACCATCATCTTCTATCGAATCTTCTGAATCAAGAGAATCTTGTTCGTTATTGTCGTCCTCTTCAACTGAATCATCAGTATCATCTGAATCAATTGAATCTTCTGTGTCTAATGAATCTTGGATATCTCCTTCTGTCGAGTCTTGATTATCATCTAAATCCTCAGAGTCCTCTATTTCGTCATCATTATCAAGCGAATCAACCGTTTCATTATTATCTTCGCCCATTTCATCAGCCCCCGATGGTTCTGACTCAATAGTATCTTGATTATCTAGCTGTTGTTCCGGAGCTACATTATCTGATTCTGGAGGTTGTTCAGTATTTGGATCATCTTCAATATTGTCTTCTTTATCTAACTGTGATGATTCATCTTCTGCCGATTCAGTAGCATCATCTTTTCCTTCTATCTGCTTTCTTTCACCTTCATTATCAATTGTCGAATTACCCTCAAGTTCCTCTCCGCTTCTCTGATGTTCCGCTTGATTTATCTCGTTTTGTTCATTGTTTGCTTGATTTATTTCTTGATTTTGTACTTCACTATTAGAACCGCCTTCTATTCCCATCGGTAGCTCCTTTCACACTTCTTATGTTATATCCAATTAGTAATTCCCGTTGCTTCTAATGCCGTTAAGACAGCCGCTGCCATCAAAATAAACGCCCAGAATCTATCTCCTTTATTTCGAGCAATGGCCATTACTCCACAAACAACGGTTGCAACAGCTACTGGCACGCAAAGAACTGGTGATAATGCAGCACAGAAAATACACGCAACAGCCAAAATTGCTGTTAAACTGAGCATTCCATGCACATTCTCTCTTTTTTTAAATGTACTTTCTACCAATACATTACATGTAGTTGAACAACTGCCTTCTTTTGCGACACAAGTTAATGTACAATTACCAATTCCAGTTGCTCTAATTACAGTTTGTCCATCGTCTAATTTATCCACAATTGCCACTGATTTATCACTTAATTTCCATTCATATGAAGAATCAAAACAATTGTTTGGTTCAACCGAAACCGAGATAGGCTCTGTTTGACCAACATATAAATGACTTTGTGTAACAGTGGATACAATATTACTTATATTAGGCAAAACTTTTACTGAAATACTTGAAGAAGCTTTAGTTGTTGTTGCAGTGATTGTTGCAACACCATCCTTTAATGCTGTAACAACCCCATCCTGACTTACCTTTATTACATCCGTATTATCAACAGACCATTCAACTGAGTTTATATCTTCCGCATCTTCTGGAATCAATGCAATACTTACTTCTTGTTTTCTTCCAATCCCCATTTTTCCTGCAGACAAACTCAATTCAATCTTCTTAACAAAATTGTCTTGATATGTTTTAACACATTTTCTGGCAAATGGAATATTTTCTTCTGCTCTGTAAATATCAATATTTGTTGTTCCAGGCATTAAAGCTGTAATTGATAATCCATCAATACTGATTATGCTTTCATTCTGAGCTACGATTCTTAGATTAGGCAACTCCGTTCCTTCTGGAATCATTTCTACACCAAGAGTTACTGAGTGACCCACCTCAATTTCTGGTAGTTCTGAAATTGCTAAAAATGCATCTATTTCTGTCGCAAGATTTAATGTTTTCTTATCCTCGTCATTCATCGTGTCCATAACATTTTTCAATAACTCAGAAATCTTTACTATAACAGGTGTTTTTACAAATCTATCAATAATACAATTTACAACTTTGTCCAAATCTGATTCACAGATTTCCCATATATATTTCTGATTTCCAATAGCAGTAACAACACTTTTATCTGATATCAATAATATAATGGAACCTTCTAACGCAGTGCTTAGTTGATTTTTTATTTCTTTTTCTTTTGTAACAATCAATTTTGCGTCCTCGAGTGTTACAGATTCAACCATAGTTGCATCTAACGATAACTGAACATCTGTATAAACCGGAAGCTTAAATGCTTCTAAAGAATAATTAACGGCATATTTTGATGCAAGTTTTCTAATTAAATCAAATCTTTCGCTTGTTGATGTATTTACTTGAAAAGGAGCTGTTCTATACTCTTTACAAGAATCAAAATCGTTCTGCATTCCTTCAAGAAATAACGCTTCAAAAGATTCTGAAACTACCTCTAAGCAATAGTCATCATTAATTTCCCTTTCAGCTGCATCCAACAGTTTTGATGTCCAACTTAAAAAAGGTTCCTTCATATAGTTATTTAATTCACTATATGGTGACAATGGTTTATCATCTAATGATGCAATATTAATATCTTTATATGGGTTTAATTTTAATTTCAGTGTATTCACACCGCAGTCCTCCTAGTATAAAATTCGTTTTACTTCAAAATAATCTATTCCATTTTGTTCAAGTTCCTGTGCATGAATTAAGTATTTGAGAATAGTATTATTAAAATTATCTGGCAAGTCCACATACTTAGTAAGCTCACTTCTAAAACGTGATTTCCACTTTACTACGCTTGACTTGTCATATTTTTCATCTTCTACTTCCGACTTCTTTATTGTTGTTTCAATAATGTCAAAAAGATTTTTTGTTCCAGAAACATTTAATAGTATCTCACAGAAGAAATCTATATCTCTCCCTTTCTGCAATCGACTTATTACATATCTCATACAGCAGCGAATTTCTTCTTTTTTATATGTAACGGCGTCAGCACCATCAATTACAGCCATCATCCTATCCATATTCATTGTTTTGTCAACAATATACTGTTTCATCAGTTCCTGAATAACAGCGCCCTTCAATTTCTTTAATGAACTATATTCTGCAACCGGAATCTTTTTCTCATACTGATTTGAAAAAGCATCTATGTGTGTCAATACAGCTTCAAGCCAATTATTTTGCATTACAACAGCAATACCTGTTCCAAGCTTTGACATTTCTCTTAATTGTTCTTCATTTAATCCGGCTGCATTTCCAACGGCTTCACAATCTCCCTTTTCAGGCAAACGCATCAATATCTTTGTATTAGTATTTTTAATAGCTGCAATATCAACAGCTGTTGGAGACTGATCAACAATAATAAATCCTTCTCCGTATGTTCTCATTTCTGCAATACTATTACAAATCATTTCAACTGACTTACCAACCACATTACTTCCTGCAGCACCTGGTGTCGTACGTTTCAATATATTATGCGCCTCTTCTAATACTGTGATATGTCTCAATCCAGAATTTGCTTGATTAGCATTTACCATTCTGTATTCAGATAACTTCAATACCAAAATACCCATTATAAGCGATTTAGTCTCGGATGAACCGACCCTACTTAAATCAACAATAGTATTTTGTTCAAACATTACTTCATCTGGGATTTCATAACTGTCACAGAAAATCTGTCCCGAAATACCATTTGTCAAAGAAGTTACTCTTGTAACCAACGCTCCAATATAGTCTCCCTTTGTATCAGAAGAATAACCAGAATTATTAATAACATTAGGTAATGTTCTCATCAAATCATTAAAGGTTGGATACGTTGGTTCTCCGGCTCCCATATAAACAGAGTTTAATAAATCCCAACCTTTTTCAATATAAATCTTTTCCACTGCGTCCTTCAAAATAGCCGGCATTGCGGCATACATTTCCCAACATGCATTAAAAATCTCTATCAGTCTGTCCAAATGCTCCAGAATATGTATATTTTTATCAAAACGGAATGGATTAAGTTTTAGCATTTGACCAATTAACGGATTAGTTGTAAATATGTTTATTCCTTCAACTGCTCCAAATGCCTCTTTATACTCACCCTTTGCTGGTTCGACAACTAAAAATGGTATATCGTTTTGAATAAACTTTTCTAACAATCCATATGTCGTATTAGATTTACCAGAACCTGTTGAGCCCGTGATAAAGCAATGAGATGTAAAACTGTTTAAATCTAATCTAACAATACTGTCCTCCGTATTACCCATATGATAAACCTTTCCTAACTGTATTTTCTTCTGGTCAGGTTTTTCATTTTGAATAAAAACATTTCTACCAAACTCTGCAATACTACTTACCGTCAATCCAGTTACCGATTTATGAGGCAATCCCATAAGCAATGGTAGTTCTTTTCCACTAATGAAATTGCCTGGAGTAACATATTGCATTTCATATCCCATCTCCGGTGCTATCTCAACTAACGGATGTTGTCCATACTGAATATACTCCAACACACGCTCTGTATTTTCTGGAGTTTTGATTCCCCACACATTTACAAAAGAATTCTCAACATCAGTCTCATCTCCAAGCATTAATGCCTTATATGTATTTGCGGCTACTACTGATGTTTGAATATCATCTGCTATAAAATAACCTGCGCATTCCCATACACCAAAGGCTTCACACGCTTTTATTCTTTCCAACTGCTCATCAATCTTATCAAGTAAAACAGAAACAGATTTATTCTGATACTCAACTGTTAATGTTCTTGTATTTCCTCTTGTTTCCGTATCTGATTGGTTTGTTCCTGAACCAGTTGTATCTGCTGTTCCTTCAGTTACAGATTTTGACCATGAAGAACCTGATGAATATCCGCTTGTTGTACTATTAGTGGTTCCGGAATTAATGCTGAATCCCCCACCCCCCCAATACTACTTCCACTGTTTGTACCATGTGTATGTGATGAACTCGTACTAGAGTTCTTACCTGTAGTATTTGATATGCTATTATTCACAGAGTGAGAAAAGTTTTCAAACATACCACTAGTTACTGCTTTACTATAGTTTTCTCCATATGCTAATGATATTTTAATAAATGGAGACAATGAAGAATACAGTTCTTCAAATCCCCTCTTTCTCATTTCCAGATCATCTTTGGGAACTGGTTTAGCTATAAAAACAGCAGTAAACTTTTCTCCCTGCATTGTATCAATGAATTTTTCAATTCCTTGTACAAATTTATCTTTATCCGCATCTCTCATTGAAGGAATTACTGTAACACAGGACACATTACGAGATGTATTGTAATTTTCTGTTTTTGCTACAGTTTCCATCACTTCAGCAATTTCGCCATTTTTCATGCTTCTAAGTGTACTTCCGGGAAAGTTACCAACAAAACTCTTTTCTAAAATCTTACTTGCAGTTGCCGCATTATCAACTGAGCGAATACCTATATAAAATGTTACTTCTTTTCCATTTCCATTAATCACAAGCAGCGCTGAACTGTCAACATTTTGCAACGCACTATAAACACTGATCAATTTATCATTTATATTTTCTGTTTTATCATAAACCAATTTGATGATTTGGAATAATCGAATCGAATTAGTAGTTTTTTCATAATCATTTAATGGAACAATGTTCTGTTCCGAAATATTAATTAAATAATTCTTATTAATGAATCTATCCGCTGTTATCAGACCGTTATTCAATAACTGTAATTGTTTCTGTTCCTGTACTGAGACTATTGCTGTATTATCCAAAGCCAATCTCCTCCTAAAAAATAGCCAGGAATATGTAATCAAACACACTCCTGGCAAATAATCTTTTTATTTTGCTCCGTAAGTAGCTCTATATGTTGCACCTAACTCCTGAAGCTTTGCAATTCTGTCATCTTTATCTGGATGACTACTTGCTAAGTTTGCAAAAAGACCTTTTACATGAGAGCCGCTAATTGAATCTAAAAGAATACACAATTCATTTCCATATCCGAGATTAAATAAAAATTCATCTGCTTCATACTCATTAGCACGGCTAGCCTTCATAACAAGAAGAACACCTATCTTTGTCCATACCCATGTAAGGCCTGCAACAATTGCAGTAATCATTGCATGATAAATAGCATTTAAGATTGCTGCAACAACACCTTCTGATCCACCCATAAAAATAGTACATAAACCAAATACAAGATGGAAGAAATCAATAACCAATCTAATTCCTAAAATAAAAGCTGAAACAATTAGATTTCCTACAGATACTACAAGGATTAAATCTGTATCTTTATGTGCAAGATGTCCAAACTCATGACCAAGCGTTGCCTTAATCTGGCTCTCCGGCATATGTAACATTCCCTCTGTAACACAGATTGTCTTTCTTCCAGTTGCAAACGCATTAGGATCCTCATCTGTATTCATATATAACTGAACATCATCCGGAATAGAAGGATCAAGTTTTTTTGCTTTATCATATACCTCTCTAAAAATCGGTTCAATGAAATTAATCTGCTCAACTCTTTTAATTTTCTTGCATCCTGTTTGAAGTCTTAAAATCCATTCTCCAATCGGTGAAAGTGCAATTAAAAGCGAAATAGCATATAACACAATGCCTATCAATAATGCTTGCCAGAATGGCATTGTTCCTCCGCCTAAAACAAAGCTAACGATTCCTGCAATGACAAAAATGTTCAATACTAAATAAATTAAAACCGGAATATTGGACTTTCGTGTCATACGCTTAAAAAAGTCTACAAGATACATTAAAACATCCTCCTAAAAAATTCTTTCGTACGCAGTGATACCTTAAACGACATACCACAGATTTCCAAAATTTCTGTGTATCTTGTGGCATTGCCTTATTCTTACAAAACATATAAGCAAATTCACCCCATACAACTTTTTGTTATAAGCCTTTTTTGTGAATTTTTCAACCATTTCTTAAATTTCTATAAATTTTTCTTGTCTAATGATAACTTTCTATTATTCCATTTTCAAATACATTTGTACTCCGCCATATACTACAGCAAGGTTAATGTTCTCCACTTCCTCCGGAGTAACCCATACCGTAAAAGATGTTGCCACCCCATCCGGCTCCGTGATTCTGTTACCGGCATTGTCATATACCTCGCTCACATAGACATTCTCCGCAAACAATTCCAAAAGTTCTGTATCTGGATTTAGCGCGTACACATCTACAATATCTCCTTTTCGAAGAGATCCGTTTACACCACCATCAAAGGATTCTGCAGGGAATGATGTAATCTCTTAGCCATTCTTGTACTTATCCATCACAATATCCTTGTCTGCAATATCATCCTTCATAACCATCTGTGTCTTGGTCATGGCATTTTCAATATAGAACCCATCCTTGGGCAACTCATCCAAGGATTTATAGGCACAGCTCGGAATCGCTGTTACGTCCACAGATATCACTTCAAAATACTTACCTGCGTCTTCGCTCTTTACAAAGGTGTTGGCAGTCACATCCTCACGCATGGCAAGAACCGACCCCTTTAAGCTTTCTGCCTCAAGTTTATTCTGCATAGTAAGGTACAATGCACCATCTTTTACAACCGGATACCCATGGAACAAAATTCAGATGCAAATGCGGTGTTTCCTCATCCAGATGAATATAGGCACCAATCACATATAACTGCGGATTACGAAGCTGGAACATTTTTACATAATCCTTCAACACCCACGTTGCAACCTCAACTGCCGAACTACCCACCCCGGTGTCATCCTTATTGCCAATCTGAACAATTACCTCATAAAATAATTTTTCCTGCTTACTCCGGGATATCTTTTCATAATAGCTTTTAATCTGCCTGTCCTTGCGTTTCTGCTTTGCATTGTACTCGTCCAATGCCTTATCAAACAGTTTATGGTAGACCTGCTTAATATCCTCGTGGATAAGTGTAATATTATTCTTGGTGCGGCTGACATCCACATTGTCGGCAATAAAACTTCTTGTGTTGTGTCCGATAGGACCCTTCCCATTCATAAAACTGATTGTTCTTTCCATTGTCAAAATCCTCCTCTTTCGTCATGTATGTAAACATTTCTTTCGTATCTGTAACGAGTGCCGGATATGGCACGAGATAGCAAATTTCTTTGGGAAGGTTTTGTTACTTTTGTCAAAAGTAACGCAAAAGCACTTTTGACAGCTTCGCCATCAAAAATACAGACCCGCAAGCGGGTTTTGCGCTCCTCGCCGGAGTGGCTGTACGGCTCTGCGAGCCAGATAAAGCTCCCCTGTGGGAGCTTATGAGCCGCAGATATGCGGCATATCCTTTACCATACACAGCCCCTTTAATACCCGTGCCGGTTCCTAATGAAAACAGTTCACCACATCATGCAGCACTACCTCCTCTGCTATCATTCTTGCTTGGGTTCGTAGCCGGTACATTTCCACAAAAGAATTTGCTTGGGTTTATGTTCGCTCAGCCATTCCTTTTCAATTTCCTCCAGCAGCTCATAGGCAACCTCATTTACCTCTGCTGCCTTATCATGTAATTCGCCAAACCGCACCAGACTTTTGTATCGCTGTGGATACTCCGTCCGTATGTAATCAATCCACATGTGCCCGTATTTCCCAACATCTATTTTTTTCTCCTCGCCACATAATGCAATCAACGGATAAAAGATGCCGTCCTTTTCTATGTATTTCACGCCTAATTTTTCAAATAATGTTTCTTCGCTCATAGCCGCCACTTCCTTTCCAAAAATTTTTTTATTCCTCATTCAGTACAGCAAGTTTCTTCATACCTGCTAATGTTCTCGGCTGTTCTTTGAAGCCTTCCAATATTTCCAGCATGGAGCGGACGGGAGTCAGTAGCTCCCCATCCATATCCGATGCCTTTTCAATTCTTTCAAGCTCACGCTCTATCTGTTGCAGATTCTTCCGAAATTGCACCAGAATCAACGGATTGCCTGTGGCAACCACCTTCTGATGAAGAACGCTCTGGATAATATAATCCTGCTTGGTTCGAAACCCACTGAGTTTTACTCGGTTATTGAGTTCTTCATTCTCCTCCGGCGACATGCGAAATGCGATTGTCACATTACGCCATCTGTTTTTATCATCTCTATTCTTTTCTGACATTGACTAACGCCTCCATTTCTGTTTCCAGTTGTGCTGCCATATCCGTCTGCACCGTTGGAAATAAATGTGCATAATGATAAGTGATATCTACCGCCTCATGTCCGACTCTTTCCCCTATTGCCAATGCAGAAAATCCTAAATTTATTAACAGAGAAATGTGTGAATGTAGTAATCCATGAATCCGGATTCTTTTCACCCTTGCAAGCTTTGCTCCCATATCCATTTCGTGATGAAGATAACTTTTTGAAATAGTAAAAATTCTGTCGTTCATCTTTATTCCGTATATGCTTTTTATAAAATCCTCCATTTCTATAGCAAGGAAATCCGGCATAACGATTGTCCTGTTACTCTTTGGTGTTTTCGGATCCGTAATCACATCTTCACCATCCAGCCTCTGATATGACTTATTTATCCGAAGAGTTTTCTTTTCAAAATTGAAATCCGCCGGTGTCAGGGCAAGCAATTCTCCCTCTCGTATTCCCGTCCAGTAAAGCATTTCAAATGCATAATACGAAATCGGCTTATCAGCTACACACTCCAAAAATTTCTGAAATTCCGCCTGTGTCCAAAACTCCATTTCCTTATTTTCTTCCTTCCCCATAGTTCCGGCTTTGCGTGCCACATTATCCTTTAATCCATACATATTGACTGCATGGTTTAATATGGCACTGAGCTGATTGTGAATCGTTTTCAGATAAGTTGGGGAAAATAACTCCCCATTATCCTTTTTCAGTTTCATAATCTCATTTTGCCACTGGATGACATCCGAAGTACGAATATCATCCAATTTCCTTTTCCCGAAATATGGCAGAATCTTAGTCTCAATAATGTGCTTCTTTGTAAGAAACGTATTGCGTTTTATTCTCGGCTCCAAATCTGTCAAATAAATATCCACAAAGCTTTTAAAGCTCATACTGATACTCTGATTCTCTTTCAGCTTGAAGTTCCGCTCCCATTCAAGAGCTTCGCTTTTCTTCGCAAAGCCCCTCTTGGTCTTCTGCTTCCTTTCTCCGGTCAAATCCTTATAATAAGTCCTCACCTCCCACATTCCGGTCTTTTTGTTCTTGATAACCGCCATCTATCCCACCTCCTTGTCTGTGGACAGTCCGTAGATTCGTTCCATAAAATACTGCGTGCTGACACGCCCTTTTATTGTCACAAAACCTTCAGCCTCAAGTTCTGCATTCAGCCGCCGTATCAGCTTATAAGCATAGGATAATGATACGTCCAGCATTTCCATGACATCCTGCGCTGTTAAAAATCGTTTGTTCTCCATAAGCAAATGCCCCCTCTCTTTCGTTTATTATTCAGTTCATTTCTGAACGGTTTTGATGTGTTTTATATTAACAGTTCATTTTTGCACTGTCAATACTTTTTAGCAAAAAACATTTCACTTTTGTACTGTTGATGTTATAATCTATGTATATGTATGATTTGTACCTCGTGTTTTCATGCATGCTACAACACTCATTACACTTACAAGGAGCTGTTAAAATGGGCGAAAAATTCACCAGCCGGGTAGGCTTTTTAATTAGAAATTTCAGAATTGCGGCAGAAATGACGCAAAAGGAATTGGCAGATAAATGCGGACTAAACGAATCCACAATCCGAAACTACGAGCTCGGAAACCGATATCCGGACGAAGCGACTTTGCTCAATATTGCCAACAATCTAGGTGTCAGTTTTTATGCATTATCAGATCCGGATGTTGCCAATATCTTCAGTGCACTCCATGTTCTGTTTGACATCGAATGGGCATACGGACTACGCCCTACAATGAAAGACGGAGAAATATGCTTCAAATTTGAAGAACGGCTTCCAAGTGCCGGTCCCCGCCCGCAGGAAGACCTCGATAACTTCAAGAAGATGGTTGACTATTGGGCACGCCTGCGAGACAAGCTGGAGAATGGCGAAATAACTGAAACGGATTATTATCTTAAAGAAATAAAGTTTCCGATGAATCCGATAGTTCCGGCTAAAGAATATACTGTTTCGTTGAATCTTAACGATGACGACCAACTGCTGGTTCAGAATCTGAATGAGGATGAAAAGGCAGCAGAAACTGCTCAGCTGCTGAAAGACTTATTTCCGGATTTCTCATATGTGAAGAGGAAGAGGAAAACGAAGAAGGAGTAAAAATAATATACTTACATAGAAAGGAATTTTAATTATGCGACGTTTTATATATTTAGATACGGATACACTTAACTCATATATCGCACAAATATATGATGGATTAGTCCAAACACAGGAAACAGAAACTCAATCGAGTCAAACATCGGATAAACAATCTGAACGTACATCTGATATAGGTGCCGATACTGATTTAAAAGTTTTTGGAAAAGGTATTGAAGGTAAAATAGATTTCACATATCGGCATCTAAAAGATACATCTAATACAGAGTTAATCAGCGATGTACAAACCAAGCTTTTACATGACAATGCTTTTGATCAACTTATGAATTACTTGAACCAAAATAATCTTTTATCAAATCATAATATTGGAGATTTTATAGAAATCAACGACGAATTCTATATTATGGATTTGGACTATTATAAAAAAATATTTGGTGACAAAAAATTTCTTGATTTTTTAAAAAAGAGCCAACGTGACAAAATACAAGCATTACTTAAAATACAACAAGATATTGAATTAAGTCAAAAAGGTGCTAATTTCAATGAGATCAAGAAAAACTATACTAACCTTTCCAAAAGTAAGTGTGCTGAATCTGATAAAAGTTATGATGATATAAAAGATATAATTGATATGCTTTACACACTTGTTCCATATCGAAGAACTTTATGTATTGTAGATAATATGGTTGTGCTAAATGACAAATATATGCGTGATAACATTAATATGACATCCTTTAAATTCGGTGGAAAAATCAAAGTTCTTGGATACATAACAAACAGAATAGAAACCGCTACCGATACTGATGAAGGCTCAGGTGTATCACCATTAGCTCAGGTTGGAATAGGTTTGAATCAAATTATGCTTTCATTTTTTGGGCAACAATCTTCTTTAAACATTGTGCATCCTATTGCAATATACTACGAATAAAAAGGAGTTATACAAATGAGATTTTGTGATTTATTTATCAGCTATAAAATTGGATTGAAGAATATCAAAAGTACAATTCCATTCACCAAACTACCGCTTTACCGCAAGATTTTCGTAATCATTCTTTTTGCCAGTGCCATTACTAGTGGTATACTTTTAATCTTTCGACAAACATGGGCTTCATATATTCCAATAGGATTAGGAGCTCTATCACTTATAGTCTTTTTTATAATTGATTCTACAAAAAGAAATCTTGAAGTAATGCTTCAACAACATTATGCACCCTATTCTGAAAAAAGAATGAATATGACCATTAATGTATTAAAAGACTACAGAATAGACATTCAAAATCCTGACTCACTTGATATGCTAATTGAAGAAGCAAAACTTGCACAAATCCAATGCGATTATATAGCTCCCTTAAAAACGCCCCTTAAAACTTTAGGTGCAATAATTGTTCCTATAATCGCCTTTGTCGCGCAAAAAATTGGCAATGCTGCCACCACAGATGAGATGATTACTATGTCAGCTCAAGTTATAGTTCTTGTATTATTAACTTTTTCACTTATCTTTTCATTAACACCAATTATAAAAGATATTCTATACAGGGATTATAATAAATACGATGATTTAATATATGATTTACGACAAATAAAACTTTTTTATGCAAAAGAAAATGATACACATACAAATTGAAAAACATACAGAATAATTTCCAAAATTATTGTCATTTGATTGTCACTTAACCAAAAACGAGCCAAGAAACGCCGTAAATTCGGCATTTCTTGACTCTTGTACATTATTCAAACTCCCCGCAGAGGAACTTATTATCCCTGTGAAGGCTTGATTTCTAGAGCTTTTAATGGCTATTATTCCGCCTTTTATCACAATTATTTTATATTTTCAAAAATTTAGGTATCATATAGGTATCAAAATTCCTATTAAAATCTAGGCACCAAATGATATAACATTCAAGTAATATATTGCTTTACAATATTTACAAAAATAGCAGTTGTATATCTACTCACTAAACTGCATCTTAACTTGTAAAATATTGTTAAACAAAGGTTCATTCCCTATTATTAATATACATAATCGTTCCCTTGCTCTAGATACTCCTTGAAACCAAAGTTTATAAAATATGTAATCCGGATTTGGATGAATTTTTCCCTGTAAATGTCCATCTTCAGCATATTTAAAATTATTATCCATACTAAAAATCACATTATCAAATTCCTGTCCTATTATATGATGTGTATTTGTATAATTAGAAAGTTTATCTATATCATTACTTTTTATTCTCGATGGCGTATACGATATAAATTTATATTGCTTATTTGTGACATAATGTTCAATTATATTTTTTGCCACTGTATAGTCAAAAGCATATAGAACTTCTATATTGCTATAATCCATATATCCTTTTGGTCGATGTGCTAAATTAATCACGTTTTTAATAAATGACGCAACTTCCTTGTTCGTACGTATTTTTTCAGATAATTTATTTTCACAAAAAAAGCTCAATCTATTTAATTGTTCTGGAATATTTCTATTTTCTTCGGCATATGATAAAACCTGATAATAGTCGTATCCAAAAATACAATGAATATCCAAATCCTGAAATGCCTTAACTATACAATCAAAATCTACTTGATATAACCTTTGCGACTCATCTATCAAAATGCAATCATATTGCCTAATCAAGTTTTCATTACATTCTTTAACTGGAATTATGTCAACTTCTCGTAAAATTGAATTTAATTCAATATGTCCTTGAGAAAGAATGCCCGAATGTATCACACATACCCTCATCATTTGTCCTAATGTTCTTGCAATATCATAGAGCAACAATGTTTTTCCCGTTCCAGCACTGCCTTGAATCCCCCATATTTTGTGTTCTCTATTATCTATTCCGTTAATTATTTTATTCTTAATCTCTTCCTGTTGACCTGTTAAATAATAATTTCCCTCGACAAAAAGCTGTGGTGTATTAATTGGAGAGATCAAATAATCCTTAGCCTTAAATAGGCTCTCAATATTTCCTTTAATAAACGTACCTTTTAAAGAAATTAATTGAGCAATTTCTTCTATATTGCTTTCTAATAATTTGTCTCCATCATATGAATATATCTTACCATTCTCCCCAGAATTAACATAAGTAAAACTATAAATTTTTTTCTTTAAATGTGATAAATAATATCTATTTTTCCTCAACTGATACTCTATTTTGTCCAAAGCTATATCATTACTTTTTAATTCAATATTTACAACTACATCATTTTCGAATATTTTTAATAAATCAAACTCTTTTGATATTTGCGGAATAGAAAATCCATAAAAAAATCCATCTAAATCCTCTATGGCTATACCCCAATTCAAAAGTTCATTAACAAATCTTTTCAATGTATCAATTTCGGCATTTTTCAATTGTTTTTTTTCATATGAATTTGTCAATACTTTCTGATAATCAACCCAATTATCCAATTTTGTTCCTTCACATAAAATATATAAATTTACTGAATTCATATTATTACATTTCTCCTAACCTTTTATTTGCCACTTTAATCATAGTAAATCGCTATTGGATACGAAATTAATACCTTCTCGTCATTTTTTCAATTATATCTTGCCGAATATCCTCAATTTTCAATTTAGTGTACTATCTCTCCAATTCACAATTAAACATTTTCTCAATTATTCATCGGTAAAGTATCTATTAATTCTTTTATTGCTGTTGATTTATAAACAATTCCTAATCCTAATACTTCTTCTGTTAAATAATGAGTATTTGTTTCTATCGATTTTAACTGATTATTCCTTATCATAGTAGCAGAAACAATGCCTAATAATTTTATATCTTTTTTACCAACAATTATTTGTCCATTCTTCATATTTTCATATGTCAAATCTATGTAAACCGGACTACCACTTGAACCTGGGAACACCTGTGCATCAATTATAAATGTTGGATTACCATTATAGTCATATTTAGGATTACTAGCAATCATACCAGTTCGTATCAATGGTAAATTATTTGCCTTATCATATCTATTATCTGGATATCCAACAAAATATACATTTTCAGCTACAGATAATTCTTCTTCATTGAATGTTGCTAACATATCATACGATACAGCTTTATAATATAGTTGTTCAGGCATCATAATAAAAAGTCCTGTACATTCTAAAACAGCAATATCAACATTAGAATCTGGATGTCCTACAATACTATCCTTTATATTTGATATTGGCAAACGTACCCTGTTACCAACATCTGGTTCATTTCCCTTATTTGCAGTAAAAGATATTGCAATTGAATCTGTATTGCACAAAACATGCTTATTAGAGACCAAATATAACTTATATTTATTATCTCCCACAGGTCTTTGTATAAGGAATCCTGTACCAATTGAAAAAATATTTCCAATACTATCTATACACTCAATTCTTAATGTAGTATACATTAATTGCTCAAATATATTATCTAACATTAAATATCTCTCCTTCCATTAAGTTTTATCCATTTTTCAATCAAATAGTTTACAAAAGCTGAGCATGAAACCAACATGTACTTAGCATCTTCACTTGCCACATTAACAAATTCAATGCTTCCATGTCTTATTCCACCTGAATCAGATGTATACCCATACAACTGCTTAAACGCATTTTCCATTGCTGGATGTATATTAATTCCACATTCCTTTAATTTTTTCAATGTATTACCTAATGTTGCCGTTCCACCTGAAGTACCTGTTATAATACTGCACATAGCTTCAACACTACTTATTGATTCTTTTACCGAATTTTCATAATCTGGTTTTTGTCTATCAGAGTATAACTCTAATGCCTTTGTCATATGTTTACTAACAGATTCATATTCCAAGTCAATTGTTTCACTTATTGAATTCAATTCACTTTTACCAATAATCGGTACAACTAATCCATTTAAAATTCTGTATGGAGCAACCTCCTCTTCTAGTATTCGATTAAATTCTAATGTCAGCCTTTGAGTTTTTTCACTATCAGTCAATCTAAGATATTTTTCAATAAAATCATATATTCGATACCATATACCTTCACATTGAACCACATACTTATGCAACTTTTCTGCATTTTCATTTTTGTAGATTTTATTTGCTGGAAATTCGTATTTAATTCCCATTTCCAGCATCATATCTTCTATTCCCGTTGTGTAAGATGTATATTCCGATGTATCATAGTAGTCATACTCTTCCTTATAAAATACATTCCATATACGTTCTCTCAATTGCATGCTTGTGCTTCTCACCCCATTGGGATTTACTCTTAAAACCTTATTTCTTGTCGAAAAAAATTCCATAAAGCGTTAACTCACCCCTCTCTAACAATGCCTAATTAATGCACACAAACCTGACAAGTCTCTATTCTTTCAAATGAGTGTTCTACCTGCAAATCTATCATTTTTAAGTTACTCTCTATATACTCCAGCAATTCTGTACCATCCAAATATATATACATCTGTGGTGCTACAAATCCCGGAACATTTTCTCTTAAGTCATCTAATGATATCTGTGATGTTTCCTGAAATCTATCTATTTCCATAGCATACCTATAATGATACTTTTCTATATATTCTTTTATTCGTGTAACGGCATTGCTATCTTCTTTATAGTCTTCCATCCAGTCAGATAGACAATGCCTTTTACCCAAGTATACAACACCGGTGATCGCTTTCACCGGTGAGCTGACATACATATATGCCATTATAGGTTCATCTGGAAAATTTCTCCTGTGTTCAAATATCTTCACACCAGATTTTATTTTTTCATAAACATCCGGTCTGAAACTTAATAGCATTTTTCTCAATGTCTGTACCGCCTTATTTCCATTTACATTCAATATTCAGCACTGATGTCGGCATACCAATAAACTGTACATCAAATTTTAAGCTTGGTTCAACCTTTGTACTTGCATTATGAATTCTGAAACTTAATTGCCATCCATTATCCAAAAACATTTCTACTGTATTAGTGCTTCCTGGCTTGAACTCAAGTGCCACAAGTCTTGTAGGTAGCTCTACTACTGGAACAGTAATTGCCGACACCTTATTTTCACTTGGTTTATTTAAAGTATCATGCATATTAAAAGTGTGAATCATTGTAAGACGCTTACTATCACGGCTGACAACCTTATAGTAATCCTCTATTCCAATAAGATATTCTATCATCTTACGTGGCATATTCTTATCTTCTTTATATGCTCTATTAACCTCATCCATAAAAGCATGTAATAACGGTACATATACTACTTCGTCTTTGTCATTGATTTCAGACCATCTTGAACCGTTATCCTTTTCATTCTTCAACATATCAAATATTGGTTGAACCGCATCCCAATATGCATCACTACAAGGCATATCAAACCATTCTTTACCAAAATCAAGTTTATGACTTAATCTGCTATGTTTTACGGCATCGTGATTATGTTTGATACTTAATCCTATTTCCCACTCAATATCTTCTCTTCTAATAACAATATCTCTTACATCACCCTTTACGCCTGCTCCGTCCTTCTGAAATTCTAATGTCAATTCATCACTACTGCCTTCTGACATTTTAGGTTCCATTTCAAGTACTGTATCAATTGCTGATTCTGCTGATATCATAAATGTCTGCTGCATTTCCTCATCCATAAGAGCCCATGCCTTTTCATTTGCATGCAAGCTAGAATTATCAACTATTCTAGTTTTTCGCATCTCACATAATGCCTTGTAAAGTGTTTTTATCCAAGCATACTCATATGCTCTACCCTGATCATTACTCTTTGTACTCACTTTCTTCTCATTAACCTCCTTTGCATCTATAACCTCATTATCTACAGCAACCTCTGCACCATTACCTTCTAGGTATTTCTTTATCGCAACAGCTATTTCATATGCAAGGTTAACTGGAACAGCATTACCAATCATTTTATATGCTGTATTAGTATCCTCATATATAAATTTGAAATCATCCGGAAATCCCTGTACTCTGGCAACCTCCCTAATTGTCATTCGACGATAAAGATGTTCTTTTCCTTCTACAAATCTGCAATCATTCTGTGCCACTTTAACCATTTTAGGTGCCTGTGGATGAAGCTGACATTGTCTTCCTGATGCCTGAACTGTAAATGCCTGTTCATCCCATGCTTTTACCCTGTTACGACTCATAAATATTGGCGAATATGCTCCAGTATAGTATTCATTGTTATTGATTGCTTCTGGATTATGATGATTTTTCTCTCCTGATGGAACCGCTGTATCTTGCAAATCCCATATAATATCACGAAGAGTGATTTTCTTATCATCATCCTTTGTTGAACCTTTAGGAAATCCAAAATCAATGTTCAAATCCTTCCTGAAACCTATATAAAATACTCTCTTTCTTTCTTCTGCGACTCCGTAATCCTTTGCATTTACAAGGGTAAATGACACATCATATCCTGCATCATCAAAAAGATTTAGAATATTCTGCACCGCTTCTGAATGTCTGTTTGCCAACATTCCGCTTACATTTTCTGCCAAAAAGAACTTAGGCTTGAATTCCTTTAGTATTCTAATATAATCAAAGAACAACTGTCCTCTGGCATCCTTAATTCCCTTTAATGAACCTGCTTCAGACCACGACTGACAAGGTGGTCCACCGATAATTCCGTCAACTTCTCCATTTATAAACTGTTCTATATCTTCTTTTGTTACCTGTCTTATATCACCTTCAATCAGATGAGTATTAGGATGATTGGCTTTAAATGTCGCCCATATTGTTTTATCAAACTCATTTGCAACAGGAATATTAAACCCAGCTCTTTCAAAGCCTAAATCTAATCCACCACATCCACTAAACAAACTAATTATGTTCATGGGTATCCTCTCCTTCATTGTTTTCCTTAATTATTCTGGCAGCTTCTATTAATGCCGTTCTTCTTATAAACTCACTATATGATGAATATGCTTCTAATCTTGCTGCTTCCTTAAACTTATCTAATTCTTCTTCGCTCACTCTTATACTGATTGAAATTGATTTTCTCATCTCATTTATTCCTCCTGCTTCATAAATTTATAATACTTTCTTCGTATGTCAATGTCAATACTTTGTTGCACGAACAGATGTTTTTATTTTGTTTTTTTATAAACGTTTCCAACCACCTTCCCCACACTCTCCAAGAACCTCTCCAACAGATTAACTCCATCAATTACAAACTGCTTCATAAACTCATACGCCTTTTCCAGCAGTTCCTTTAATGTCGTATTTTCTTCTCTAAGCTTCTGGTTCTCATACATTACATCAATAAGCTTCTCCCTGACATCAT
>ERZ791833.211-NODE-211-length-34324-cov-27.3721_pt1 | contig 34324 bp, 30 predicted proteins | sample MGYA00510294_ERZ791833 | MGnify/ENA primary metagenome ERZ791833 (study PRJEB30046, sample SAMN00715270) | human gut metagenome | study: EMG produced TPA metagenomics assembly of the A metagenome-wide association study of gut microbiota in type 2...
ATTTCCTTACCCTATCTCTGATGTCCGGTATCAATGCTCCTATCGGCATCATGGGTATCATCCTGCCAATCTATACCATTATCGACATGGTAGAGACGGCAGAGAATGTCTGGTCAGACTCCTGTGTCTGCGCCATGGTGGATAAGGACTTGAAAGACCAGTAAATATAGAATAAATACCTAACATATAAAATAGAACATCAGCCTGTGGTGATGAAGATAAAGAATCACCATAGGCTGATGTCTATTTACACAAAGCGTTGATTTCCTTAACCTTTATTTCTGATGCTGCAAAGAAAATCATCATGAATAATAGCATAAAGAAGTAACTCACTTCCTTATATATAATTAATGTATAGCCACGTAAAACACCCATATTTTCCAAAAATAGAGCTAATTCGCAAAGAACATAAGAAAATATTCTGTATTTTTGCCGTGTTTTTCAAAGAAAAACACTATCTTTGTCACAGATTAAAGAGATAAGCAATGGCAAACAAAGACCTTAACCACCTCAAACTTGTTTTGGTGGAGCTAAAGAAGACCGCAAAATGGCTGGCTGGAGAAATCGGTAAAGATCCAGTAACAGTTTCTTGTTAAGTGCGTAGCCGAGCTATGCTATTTCAATCACGATATGGATGGTTGGGGCTTCAGAGTTATGGGACGAAATGAGCGAGGAGCAGCGTTCCGAGCTTCCTCAGCTTGGCAATCAGCAACCTTGGAATTATAATCCAGAGCGCAGAGCCATCCTCCAAGCCGAGCTTGATGCCATCTTCGCCCACCTCTATGGTCTCAACACCGAAGACCTCCGTTACATCTTAGACCCAGAAGATGTCTGTGGTAAAGGTTGCATCAACGAGACCTTCCGAGTACTGAAAGACAATGAGTTGCGCCAATACGGCGAATACCGCACCAAGCACCTCGTTCTCAAAGCATGGAATAAATTTGAATATGACAATTAAAGTATGACTATGAGTAAAGAAAATAAAAAATTATTATATCATTATACTACAATGAATACGTTCTATTCTATGATAGATCATTCATTGGTGTATGAAAAGAATGACATAAATCCTACATATATAACTATGTGGGCAACTCATTATGCATATCAAAACGATCCTACAGAATGTCAATTCTTTTTTGAAGGATTACAGAATAGGATTTTAAATTATGCAAAAACGAAGAAAGTAGAGCTTACTGATGAGGATAAGCAACTTATAAAACAGCCATGGTATGGCTTGAATATTTATACGATTTCACTTTCTACACAAGAAGATGATTTAACAATGTGGCGTGGATATGGTCAGAATGGAGATGGCATTAGTTTGGGATTTGATTTTTCCAAACTACCATCAACGCTACCCATATATGGACCAGACTGCAAAGAACGTGAATATCGGAGTGAAAGCGACCCTACATATTTACTCACAAGAAATATTCGGGAGTGTAAATATATCGATCCTAACAATATAGAAATTGCAGAAGAAGCCTACGAGAGAGCTATAGATAATATTTTCGGCAAAGACAAGGAATGGAATGATGTAAAACAAAAAAGGCTTATCAATGAGTACGCTCCAATCTATAAGCATTATAAATATAAAGCCGAAGGTGAATGGCGTATTATAGATACAAAACTCATCTCAAAATATCGCATAGGAGACAATCGTTCCCTCATCCCATATATTGAGGTAAATGTGCCTATTAATTGCCTGAGCAAAATAATAATTGGACCATGCCAAGATTCGAATAACATTGTGATAAATATAAAAAAGTTCTTATGGACAAAAGGAATTGACACTAAAAATATTGAAATTGTAACGTCAGAGATTCCTTACAGAAACCGAATATAACAATGAAGATAGATATACATACACTGATTGGCGAAGCGACAGCCTATGACAAGAAACAACAGATAGAGGCCAAGCGACCTAAGAGCTGGCTCAAAAGTGTATCTGCCTTTGCTAACGGCGAAGGCGGCACACTTATCTTTGGCATCAGCGATGACGATCTGGTTGTCGGACTTGAGAATGCTGAGCAAGATGCAGAACTCATCAGCGAAGCCATCAAGACTAAGTTGGATCCTATCCCAACCATCAATTTGGAATTTCAAGAAGTTGAGGGTAAAAAACTGATTTTATTGCATATCGCATCTGGTGACGAGACCCCTTATTATTATATAGGTGACAAACAACGTGTCGCCTTCATCCGCATTGGAAACGAATCAGTTGTAGCAGACCGCATCCAATTGAGAAATCTTGTTCTCAAAGGAACAGGCAAAAACTACGATAGTCTTGCCGCTCCATATAGATTTGATGATATGTCATTTACCAAATTGAAATCAGTACATTTCAAACGCTTGGGACGCTCTTTTGAGGATTCCGAGTTCACATCATGGGGCATCATCGACACACAAGGAAAACTTACCAACGCTGGCGCACTAATAGCAGACGACTCTCCTATCCGTCAATCAAGAATATTCTGTACAAGATGGAATGGGCTTGATATGACAAGTGGATTGGGCGAAGCTTTGGATGACGCAGAGTTTGAAGGAAGTGTCATTGGGCAATTGCAAGATGCCGTAGCATTTGTCAGAAATAACTCACATAAGAAATGGTGGAAAGAAGCTACTTACAGAGAAGAACTTCCAGACTATCCGGAGCGAGCCGTAACAGAAGTGATAAGTAACGCCATCATACATCGCAATTACTTAGAACTGGGCAGTGAGATTCACATTGACATATATGATAATCGAATGGAAGTATATTCACCAGGTGGTATGATGGACGGAAGTCTTATCCAACATCTTGACCCAATGAACGTACCTTCCAAACGTCGTAACCCTCTCCTTGCAGATTTCTTCAATCGACTTGAATTGATGGAACGCAGAGGGAGTGGCATGAAGAAGATCGTCAAGGAATACAAACATTTTGAAAAGTTCCCTGGGTACAAAGCACCAGAATTCAAATCTAATTCAGGAGAATTTCATGTGACTCTATGGAATCTCAATTATGACGAGAAACAGTTCGCCGACTCAGAAAAACAGTTCGCGAACGACTCAAAAGAGTTCGCCAACGACACAAAACAGTTCGCGAACGACTCAAAAGAGTTCGCCAACGACACAAAACAGTTCGCCAACTCAGAAAAAGAGTTCGCTAACGAAAAGAAAGAAACAGCCAAAGAAGTCAAGCAAAGAAAAGAGTTCGTGAAGGCTAAAAGAGCCATCTACAAACTTATCACTTCTAATCCAAAAGTGACAACTGCGCAAATAGCAGATAAGCTAAACGTATCAACACGCCAGGTACAAAAATACCTCAAACGATTGATAGAACAAAATCTGATTGTGAAAGAAGGAAGCAGAATCAATGGTTCGTGGAAGATTCTCGATGAAGAATATACAGATTTCTTTGGGCGAATATAAGAATAGATCAACTTAAAAGCGACCTATCTGATGTTGCCTCCTTGTTTCATTTACTAAAAGACAACAAGGAGAGATTAACTATGCAAAATATTGAAAACACGGAGGAAAAATGATAAACCTCTATTCATGCTTGTATTGATAAACAGAGTCCGGTTACTGAGGCAAATGGAGAAGGGAACTTTGTAATATCCCTTTGAAATCATCGTAAGTACTTTTTAATTTCCTTGAATATGGCTCAAGGGAGGTTGTCTATCCACGGACTATCTCCCCTGAGCCAGGATACCACCCATTTTACTCCGCTTCTATCTTCCAATCTGTAATATTATGCGTTGCCACATCAAAGTTAACCCCAACCTTTACGATTGGCAAGCCGCTTAAAGCGAAGCGCTTAGGATATTCCTTAAGATTAATCTGCTTCATCGCTGCATCAGCATCCTTATTGAGCTTCAACTCAAAAAGATAAAGATGGGTAGCTGTTCTCAATACCATATCTTGGCAATGGTCGTAGTTCCCTTCACCGTATTCATACCTATATAATTAGGTAAGAGACTACGGTATAGCCCTACCCGAATCTCCTTGTTAGGAATATCCAGGGTATAGAGTTCCGTCTCCGGATCGTACCCCTTAATGGTGATGTAACCACTCTGATACAATAAAGGCATAACAGATGACATACCTTCTGTTGGTGCATCAAACTCCGACTGGTCGGCTTCACAACTACCAATCTCCGATGGCATAACCTGGAATTTCTTGAGCATTTCTATCAGATAAGTTGGTGTGCCTGAAGAGAACCAATAATAATCCAAACAACCAGCAGCCATAGCATTCAGCAAACTATAAGGATTGAATATATCAGGGGATTGCGCCGCAAAATGATATCCATCATAGAACTCCCGTAAAGCTTCCAATGCTTGCTCTCTACTCTTGCCCATTTTTTTCGCTAGATCATCAACATCCGCAGACATCTGAGACTCCAATTCTTCCTTGGTAATACCACAGATTCCTGCATAGTCATTACGCATACTTATATTCGTAATGTTATTCAGTTCACTAAAGATACTCAATTGTGAGAACTTCGTAATACCGGTCAGGAAGACAAAACGGAGCATTGGTTCACAATCCTTCAACGGACTATAAAAATTGCGCATCACATTGCGAAGCACCGGCAAGTTAACATCGCTATGAACAACGTCAAGAAGAGGTGCATCATACTCATCAATCAGTACGACAACCTGCTTACCTGTCTTTTCATAAGCAGTCTGGATGAGCGAAATGAGACGGTCGTTCGCATCAACTGCAGGAGATGTAATACCCCATACCTTTTCCTGCTCAGCAAGTCGCCTTCCCAAATATCTTTCCAGCTGGTCTTTCTCCATGTGCTTACCTCCTGCCATACTGAAATGCAGTACAGGATATTCCGTCCACTCATTTTCCAGCTTTTCGATGGCTAATCCTTTGAAGAGTTCCTTTTTGCCTTGAAAATAGCTTTTGAATGTTGAAACAAGCAATGACTTTCCGAAACGGCGCGGACGACTTAAGAAGAAATGCTTGCCACCGCTATGAGTCATGCGATAGACATATTCCGTCTTATCTACATACAGAAGATTCCGAGTGATTATTTCCTCGAATGTCTGGATTCCTACTGGATATAATTTCAATTCTGCCATTGTTCTGTCTTTTAAGTTTCCGGTGATAACAACCTATCAGCCTATTCAACTGCAAAACTAATCATTTTTTCCGTAATCACCAAACATTTCTGCCAGAATCTACTCTTGGGTATTAAATAAGTAATCGAATATCTATGGAAAACTCTTATTTGCATTACAAAATCATTTCTCCTTTCACAGCACCCGCAATATATTGACATTCACATACTTAAGTGTGAAAGTATTTTTATCGATGCCGCTTCACATCACTTGCAACAAGAGTAAACGATGGAACTGAGAACAGCAAATGAAGGTAAAGTTCATTTGCTGTTTCAAAATTAGCTATTTTACTGAATAAACTCCTCCTTCACATTGAAACAAGGGCAATCTTTGGCGGCAAACTCATTGTGGCCATGAACCGTCGCCTCGGGATATTCCTCCTTCAGCTGCTCAATCAGCGCTTTCAGCGCCGCCTTCTGCTGTGGGGTTCGGGTATCCTTCGGCTTGCCATCCTGGGAAAGACCGCCGATGTAGCATACTCCGATGCTCACGGTGTTGTGACCCTTGCAGTGGGCGCCCACCTCTTCTACTGATCTTCCCACGTGGATGCTTCCGTCACGGTAAATCACGAAATGATAACCGATGCAGAAAAAGCCACGCTCACGATGCCAACGGTCGATGTCGGCTACGGTGTAGTCGCGACCTTCTCGGGTCGCACTACAATGAATGATGATTTCCTTAATCTTACGCATAATGTATAAATTAATATGTACAATATAATTACTGGATAGTATGATTGAGATTATTATTAGGAAGAACAATCATATACTCCTTAGGAATCTCGTCTTTCCCCCAGTCCTTGATAACCAACGTTACTTTCTCCTTCTCCTGCAAAGCATCGCTGATCATATCGCAAAATTCCTGGAACTTCTCCTCGTTATAAGCCACAAGTCCCGTCTTCAACGACTTGCCCATCACGATGCTTCCATACTTCAAGGCAAGCGGTCCAAAGCCTGGCGTAATATAAGGCTTGCGAAGCACAGGCGTCTTCGACACTCGACCTTTCTCCTGCAGAATCGCAGGCATAGTTCTAACCTCCTCTACAATCTCAATCTTGAACTTCTTCTCCTCCTTCTTGCCGTTGTCCTTGCTCTTCTCTTTTTCCTCTTCCGTCTCCTTGATTTCCACCTCTATCTTCTTTTGAAATCTGATAGGTACGGGTGCAACCTTATAACGGCCTGCAGCCATGTATTTCTTAGGATGTTCTACGGTGCCACTGAAAAATACTCCGTTGATTACCAATGTGCCATCCACACTCCATGGAGTGAAGCGACGGCGAAATATAACGATGTTCATAATGATGATATTTTTAGAAAATTAATACTTGTGGGCAGGTCATTAAGGGGGTGGTGTATTGAAAAACCAAAATGACCCGAAATGACCTTGACCCGAAATGACCCGTTTGTACGGTAGATGAAACTCTTTATACGGTGGATGAAAGTTTCTGATAACGCATATCTGGCAGCACCACTATCAAGCCCTGTCGCTTCCAGTTCTTCAGCATCTGCTTCACCGCCTCGAGAGTCGTGTTTGCACCCTTCACAGAAATGCTCTGCTGCTGTGCCTGCTCGAAAGAGAAGGTTGTGTCCAAACGCTCGAAGATAGAGTCGTTCTTGCCTCGGTGTGAGCGATCATACGTCGTCTGCCCGCAATAGTCTCTCGAAGAGAAAGCGTCCTCAATGCGACTACGGAAGAAGTAGAGCGCATTGTCCAACTGGTAATCTGCAAGAACATTGAACACAGCGAGCATGGTAGGCGTCTGCATCTTGACAATCATTTCCTTCCATAATAGCGGATTCTGCTTCAACTGCTTTTCCGCTCCCTGGAACCCATGCTTCTGAATCAACGTCTCTGCTACCTTGCAGAGCATGATGCAGGTCATCATTCTCATCGTAGTAGGACAGATTCGGAAACGCTGACGGGCTTTCACCTTGTCATCATTCTTCATGGTCTCCAGGCGAATCTGTTCCAGCCACTCCCGACCCTTGGCTTCCAGCTTAGGAAGCACCACGTCGCCTTCCATCAGAGGCAGCAGATGGGCTACCTGTATGATGCGGTCGCGCTGGCGATCAGTGAGCACATACAGATTGTCCGTCAACGGAGTAAACGTATTGTCCGGGTTCTTGCCACGGTAATACGGCTCTGAAAACCATCCGTATAATTGTTCACCACACGATAAAGCGCATCAGGCGTTCCACACATCACTACATTCCATAACAGTCTGTCTATGTGTACATTCACGGCTTCTGCACTTCTAGCCTCACGCTCATAGCTAGTGCCATCATACGCCTGACGGAGCATTACAGAGAAGTCGCTCATCGCCGACTTCCACTTCTGCGCCACGGTGTCAGCTTCCGGGGTAAACGAGAAGGCGTGCTTGCCTTCGGTATTAGCCAGACGCTCGGCAAGATTTGCCACAGTGTTGTTCAGCGTCAGACATCTTACGGGCAGTTTCGGCTCTTCCGGCTGCTCCTTCTTGTTCTTCGCCGCACGCTTCTTGGCTCTCCATTCGTCCTCCTTCTGCTGATACATTTTATCCATATCTTTTATCTCCGAAGTCCAAGCATCAATCACGGGGTCGATGCTTCCCTTGCCTGAAGCGAAATCACCGGCGATATAAGAAATGAGGTTCAGCGAGTTCATCTTGCCGTGAACAGAGACCTTGACGCCAGTAGCCAGCATTCCGATGGCTGGACAGATGGCGGTAATCACGGGCATCGACAGGGCGGGACCCACCGCATCGAGCGAATCTCTTACGCCCAGAGGCATTCTGGGCAGGGCGTTGTAATAGAACAGATCGTCCTGGGCATTAGCCTCGTCCAGCGCATTGACCAGCGCATCGTTGCCTTCAAGATTTCCGCCCTTTCCAGCCCCCTGTTTCATTCTCTCCTGTCGGATGGCAGCAAGCACATCTTTCAGGCGCTTAGGCATTTGGGTAATCTTCTCGTTCAGTGCCGAGTTGATGCAAGCCATCTTCTCCTGCTCGGGAAAACCATCGTAGCAGGGGATGATCTGAGTCATCAGGCTGCGGTCGAAGCCACAGATGTGGCGCAGGTTCACGGCAAGCTCGAAGGTCAAAGTGTTGCGGTTGGAGCGAACTGGCTCATGACCGTCATTATACATCTGCCACCACTTCGAGATGATTTCAGAATACGGGATTCCGAGGTAATCATTACTGGATGATGAAGAAGAAGAAGATGATGATGGAGAAGATGAAGCGGAAGCAGGCTGAGCCTGATTCTTAGAAGGATTCAGAGGATTCTGAGAGGATTGAACCTTTTGAGGATTCTGCTGATTTCCCTGGTTCTTCTGACTCTGATTCTGCTTCTTCTGATTCATCTGATTTTCAAGAGATTTCTGATTCTCCTGATTTTCAAGATTTTTCTGAGAATTCAAATCCTTCTCTTCAACATTCTCCAACCAAAGCTTGTAATGCTTGTTAGCCTTGTGCGCCCCCGGAGGAAGCTCCTCCTGTCCATACTTCTCACGCTCCTCCAGCACCTTGCCTTCAGCCGCCACGGCAGCCTCCTCATAACTATCCTTGAAGAGCTCAGGCGAAAGATAAAGCAAGTCTTCTGCATCAGCCGAAGTCGTGAAATAAACACGATTAATATCGTGAGCCGAAGTATCCATCTCGCACTCCAGCATCTTGGCGATTCTTACCTGGTTCTCCAGAATGGTCTTACCCATCTCTCGCTTGCAAACCGCATGACCACCTTGTCGTGCGCTGCGTTCCAGCATCAGCAGACCATATTTCTCAGGATCCTGCAGCATCAGCTTGGCCGCCTTCTCGAAATCCTGCTTATCATCCAAATCGAAGCCGAAAGCCCGGCTTGGCAGCTTCATACCCTTCACTACCCCTTGCGGATAATGTCCGGAATAATTAAACTGCACCAGTCTTCGCTTCGCCCCATCATTTCCTTCGCGAGCCAGTCGCAGATTAGCTTTCTGCTCATAGCTTCCACGAATATTTCTGTATTCCTCTTGCGAGGTGATGGAGCGGGCAACCTTGTGCCCGTTCTCCACCCTAATTAAATAGCAACTCATCTATGTGTTTCTACTTACTATTATTAAGTTGAACATCAAATACTTATAGTTGAACATCCATATCCTCTATCGCTTCAACTGGTATTCTATCAAAGCATCTGCAGCCTCTTCTGCCTCCTTCACCAATGTGCTACCGATATTGATTCCCTCATCACAGAACACCTTCAGGGTGAGCTGAATAGCTCCATCCTTGGTCTTGCTCAATCGTCCGTGAGCCAGCTTTCTGATCAGTACAGACTGAGAACGTACTCGTGGTTTAACCACGAAATCAAAAGTGCCATCCGAAAGCTGCTGGGCAACGCCCTGCGAACGGAATCCCAGCACCTTCTCTCCCCCTCCGTGCTCATTAGGCGCAAAGAGGAAACACTTGCTTTCATCGTAGAAAGCCATACCACCCAGCTGCACGTGCTGGCTACCATTATTCACCTGCTGGCCATTAACCTGCTGATTATTTACCTGCTGATTGTTTACATTTTTCTTCATATTCTGAATTGTTTTGCGAGAAGAAACGTGTGGAATATTGCGCGCTTTACCATGGAAGATCCTCCGCAGTCCCAACTCAGTTAATAACTAAAACTACTTTTTATCCCTTCAGCTTTTCAATATCCGTAACGAGGATATCCTGATAAACCTGCCCATTATACTCACGAGCCGTGAATCGGAGCGTAACCGCAACCAGTGCTCCTGGAGCAAACTTACACTGCGCCATATTGCCGAACATTGCCGCAGCATATTGGTTCTCGTACTTGCCGCCCATCTCCTGCAACACGATGTTGCACTTCATCATCTGTCCGTTCTCACTTTTCTGGCTCTGCACAGCGAAAGCCTCGCCCTGCTTCACCACTCTCATAATCTGAGTATTCATATTATAAAGTAGTCGGAAGTTGTTTCAAGATCACCAAACCATTTCGGCGTTGTCTTGTTTCTTCGACGCTGCAAAAGTACTGCGAAACCCAAGGCAAAACAATCCTTTTCCCACAACTTCCCCAAAAAACCCTCGATTTTGGGAAAAATCGGGCTTTTCTTGGGAAAAAGTAAGAAGAAAATGAAAAAGGAAGTTAAAAAGTAAAGAAAATCAAAAAATCACTCCTCTTTTCCCCCAAAAATCCCTCATTTTTTCCCAACGTTGGGAAAAATCGTGGGAATCTTGGGAAAAATGCCTAATAAAAATAAAAAAAGCACCTCCTTCACCATCCATGAAGAAGATGCTTTTAACAAAAGCAACCAAAGTTACCCAAAAATATTATTCCCAATGCTAGTAACACTATCTATGTACTATTAAATTAATGAAGCTGTTTCAATTGTTCTTCTGTCAATCCGGTAGCCTGCATGATTTGTGACCAAGACATTCCCATTGACAACAAGTTGCGGGCTACTTCCACTCTACCCTTAGCTATTCCCTTTTCCTCGCCTTCAATATACGAGCCATAAAGGCCGGAGTAATAATCATCAACAGCCTTAATACTTTCATCGTATTTTTCCTGCTCCTCACTACTCAAGCAACGAACATCCGCCAATTTAGCTAGATGATCGAATATCTTCTTCTGCGCCGTAAACGGCAATCTTTCCAATACTTCCATATACTTCAATACATAAATCCATTTTTCTAAACCTGTCTCGCATTCTTCCTCACTCTTATCAAAGAAGGGAAGAGAAAGATAGATGAAACGAAGCTTATCAGAAAATATGGAGTCGCTAGACTTCTCCCTCAAAGCCACGTCTGCTGCGAAGATACACTTTTTTATTGAAACTACCAAGAATTTCTAGAATTTTCTATGAAAAATAAGAAAAGAAAGTAATAAGGAGAGTGAAAGGTGAAGATCTGAACTGTCGCAAGTTTGCCCCCACTCGCCCTGAAGGGGCAGAATCTCCTAGCCCAGGGCAATCGCCCTGGGTAAACCAGCAATCAACCTTGCGCCCTGCAAGGGCAAAAGCTTTAAAAATCAGTCGTCAAAAGCACCTCCTTCACAATTCCATGAAGAAGATGCCTTTAACAAAACCTATCATAGTTACCCAAAAATTTTATTCCCAAAACGAGAAATTAATTCTTGCTTAAGATTATCTGGGAAATTGCACCCTTCAAATGCCCTATCTTCAATATCATTCACACTATTTGGAATAACAAGATCACGCAAAGAAGAGCAACCTTCAAATGCATCAAATCCAATACTAGTTACACTATCAGGAATAGTAAGACTACTTAAAGAAGAGCAACCACGAAATACATAATCCCTAATGCTAGTAACACCATCAGGAATTACAAGACTACTCAATGAAGAGCAACCATCAAATGCCCAAGCACCAATACTAGTTACACTATCAGGAATAGCAAGACTACTCAAAGATTTACAACCACTAAATGCACTATCCCCAATGCTTGTTACACTATTTGGAATAACAAGACTACTCAATGAAGAGCAACCATCAAATGCACTATATCCAATGCTAGTTACACTAGCAGGAATAACGAGACTACTCAAAGATTTACAACCACTAAATGCCCAAGCACCAATGCTAGTTACACTAGCAGGAATAACGAGACTACTCAAAGAAGAGCATCCCCAAAATGCACCATCCCCAATACTAGTAACACTATCAGGAATTACGAGACTACGCAAAGAAGAGCAATCTATAAATGATTCCTCCCCAATACTCGTTACACTATTGGGAATAGAAATGCTAACCAAAGAGTAACAATCAACAAAAGCACATTTTCCAATGCTCATCACTCCATCTGGGATGATAAAAGACTTTGCTTCTTGATTTCTAAACGAGATGAGTTTACTTTTATCCATATTGAATAAAACATTGTCCTCATATATAAAACTAGCTGATAAGCATTCAAGTTTACCCTTCCAATAGCAAAAAGGATTACCCTTAATATTTACTACACTATCAGGAATTACGAGACTACGCAAAGAAGAGCAACTACTAAATACACCATTCCCGATACTAGTAACACTATCAGGAATTACGAGACTACGCAAAGAAGAGCAACTGCTAAATGCACCATCCCCAATACTAGTAACGCTATCAGGAATTATGAGACTACGCAAAGAAGAGCAACCATCAAATGCACCATCCCTAATACTAGTAACACAATCAGGAATAACAAGACTACGCAAAGAAGAGCAACCATCAAATGCACCATCCCCAATACTAGTTACACTATCAGGAATAACAAGGCTACACAAAGAAGAGCAACCACGAAATGCTTCATTCCCAATACAAGTTACACTATCAGGAATGATAAGGCTACGCAAAGATTTACAACCATCAAAAGTCCAAGCACTAATGCTTGTTATACTATCAGAAATAGCAATACTACTCAAAGAAGAACAACCATCAAATGCACCATCCCCAATACTAGTTACACTCTTGGGAACAGAAATGCTAATCAAAGAGCTGCAACCACTAAAAGCATACTTTTCAATACTCATCACTCCATTTGGGATGATAAACGACTTTGCTTCTTGATTTCTATACGAGATGAGTTTACTTTTATCCATATTGAATAAAACATTATCCTCGTATATAAAACTAGCTGATAAGCATTCAAGTTTACCCTTCCATAAGTAAAAAGGATTACCCTTAATGTTTACTACACTATCAGGAATAACGAGGCTACTCAAAGAAGAACAGCCCTCAAATGCACCATCCCCAATACTAGTAACACTATTAGGAATAAAGAGGCTACTCAAAGAAGAGCAACACCCAAAAGCACCATCCCCAATACTCGTAACACTATCGGGGATAATATATGATTCTATTTCTTGATTTCTAAAAGAGATGATTTCACTTTTATCCCTATTAAACAATACATCATCTTCATATATAAAATTGGCAGACAAACATTCTATCTCACATTCACAATCACCAAACGGATTTCCATTTAAGCATATTACACTTTCAGGAATGGATATATATTTCAACGAGAGACATCCGGCAAATGCATTATTTCCTATACTGATCACGCTATTGGGGATGTCTATGCTGGACAGCAAACTACATCCGGCAAAAGCCCATTCCCCAATATCCTTCACGCTATTAGGGACACTAATACTTGTTAAATTTATGCAAACAAAAAATGCCCTATCACATATTATCTCTGTTGTCTCTTTTATTGAATAAGTGCCACTAAGTGTAGTTGGTGCCTTTAGCAATTTTCTTCCATCTTTACTATATTTTACTCCCCTGTCATCAATATAAGCATCTTTCAACTCTTCCTCTGTTACTTTGGTTGATAAGTCTTCTATAGATTGAGGCTGAATTGGTTTTTCACCCACAAATAACCTATAAGAGCATAACGAAAGATCCTTTCTTGCCAATGCGAGCATAAAAAGAGAATAAAGAGTACAGAGATCCTTATTGCACATCAATTCCTGTAAAGCAGATATAACTTTACTCTTTGAAGGATTACGATAATCTTCCTCTGAAAAGAGAAGTCGGTCAGATTTACCATATAAATCTAGCAACGTGGAATTCAAGGAAATAGCTTTCAATGACAAGGCTATGCTTGCCAAAGAAAAATCATCTATTGTTTCATCAAAGTCATCTACTGTACGCAAGGGATGGGAGAATTTTTTTGTTCCTTTTGTAGGAGATTTTCTACCTTTCATAGAAGGAACAAACATACCATCATAATCCACTAAAGCAAGAGAGCCATCTGGACGGACTATGATATTGTCAGACTTTAAATCACCATGAGCAAAAGATTGAGTACGGAGCCAAGCCGCCATCTTGCCAAAACGATAGCAAAGCATTGACATAGAAGATTGATTGTGATAGTTAGCAGCTATGTAAGCTTCCATCGTATCTCCATCTACCCAATCCATTAACAATACAGGAAATTTATCCTCCTCACATTGACAGTCAACACAGACCTCCTTCTCCATATACTTTACAAAAATAATATATGGATACTCAACCATATCCAGTTCTTCAGCAATCTGACGATACGCATCGGCACGTCCTTCCTGTTCTTTTGTAAAACATTTAAGGGCATAATATTTCCCAGTACTCTTGTCCTGCATTTTAAACACCACGGCAAAAGCACCACTAATGTGATATGGCTCTCCGTGATTATCTAATACGGGAGTCAGGTGAGCCAACTTGTCAAGATTGTTACCAGCATCTTGAATGGCCTTTACATATTCTAATATTGTTGGATACTGCATACTATGTTCTTTTATTAATTGTTTTTAGTCGTATTTTCATTCGACATTGCAAAGATACACATTAAATTGAAAAACAACAAAGAAAATATGAAAAATTACAAGGTATTTCAAAGCTTTTGCCCTTACAGGGCGCCTTGCTGATTGCTATTATACCCAGGGCGATTGCCCTGGGCTAGGAGCTTCTGCCCTTTCAGGGCGTGTGGAGCTTACTTGCAAAAACTGAATCAGTTTAGATTCTATAAATCTGCTGCGAAGATACACTTTTAAATTGAAACTGCCAAGGAATTCTAGTTTTTTTCAAAAAGAAGGAAAAGAAAGAGATATGTAGAGAGAAATGGGGAAGGTGCGCCTCCCCCATCGCACCTTCCCCATCTCTTGTTTCAAACACCAAAACTTCTCATCAATTCCTCCCTTTTCTCCAGCTTATAATACAGATCCTGGGCTGTATGATAGTCGGGATCGGAATCTGCAAGCCACTCCGAAAAGTGACGGTTGTGATTCATCTGCGTTTCCTGCTTGCGAAACGATTCCACCACGCACCTCTTTTCTACTTCCGGAAACATCAGGTTCATGCGGGCGGCAAAGGCTGACTTGTCCTTATCCTCCTTCACCATGTGGAACGTATATTTCATCAGACACCACACAATGTACCAGTCCTGCTGCTTCGTGATGTTGCCCTTTAGCCAGAACTCCAGCTTCTCCTTCAGCTTGGCTGGATTCACCCAGTTGGCAAAGAACGAATCGCCATGACGCTCATACTCATCAGCCCTGGCTATTTCTACCGCCAACATATCATGCTCACCCTGATACATAAACAGATTTTCAAAATCCACGGGCGAAGCCTCCTCTCTCACAAGCATGTGGACAAGCTCCTCCTCATTCTCCTCATCCTCCACATTATTGAACCAGACAGAACAAAGCGTATAATTGTTGAATTTCCCCTCTACTTCACTCATCACTTTCTGTAAGCTCAAAGTGGTAATCTCTATTCTTCTCTCTTTCAGATGACGCTTCTGCACCTTGGCAACATGCTCCAGATGAGCAGGTAGCGTATGCTCATCAAATCTTCTTTTGATGTAATGATAAATGATGGCAGCTTCGTGGTCGGTGCGGAGAACTCGGGTCTTGTACAAATCGGTAAATTCTCTGTATATGTAGGTAACCGTGGCGACGGTCTTCTCCAAAGCCAACTTCAATCCGCTAGAGATAAAGTTCTTGTAGTGAGACTCATAGTTCGAAAGGTCTGCGTCAGCCGGAGCCTCCTGCTTCTCACACAGCTTGAAAAGATCTTTGCCACTGGGCATCTGACCATACTCCTCCACATCCAGCAGATAGTCTGCATGCTTTCGGGCGATGGTCTGAATGTCATTCAGCACCTTCTCTAAGATTTCCGTATAGATAGCCATCAGTTCATTATCATAGCTTTTGTAGATGGTAATATAGACTTTCTTATGGAGCTTATGAATATATTTAAGAAAATCTGTCAATTGCTCGGCAAGGTCTTGGTAAATATGATAATAATAGGTAAGACCCTTATGCTTTCCAGTATTCCATTGAATGTCTTCTATAGCATATTGAATCTCCTTACATAAATGTTCAGCCTCTCTCTTAAACAGGGCAACATCTTCTTTGGTTATAGGGGTGTATTTCTTGGCTCCTGTAGCCTCATCTACAACAAACAGGTCTTCTTCTGATTTGATTTTCAGACGAAAAACGTAACGATTATCGGTATTGTATAGGTATTCTGATTCCATTGTGTTTATGTTGTTTAATTACGAACTCAACCGCCGATTCCATGCGGTACATAGAAATGGCCCCTCAAAGTTACAAAAAAATGGTGAAAAATCAACGATTACTATAGTAATATAAACACAAAAACGAGAAAAAAGCCTTTTCCTTAAGAAAAATCACCATTTTATCGCATTTTTTGCAACTTTGGGAAATATCAGATATTATCATACTCATCTACTTACTCTATCTCTTTAATATTCAACCTTATACCAAACAGAGCCACTTTTTCTTTGTTATAGAACATTGCACTTTCTAAATAAAAAACAAGAGAGAGAGCTTTTGCAAAAGGCTGATAGAAAAACACGCTCGAAGCCCAGAAAATGAGCCTCAAAAGGCAATTTTCACCCCCTCAGAACGGCCAAAATAAGATGGAAAATGAGTATTTCCTGCTTGAAAAACGGCAAAAATTAAGAAACAACTTAACAGATTTACACAATATCAAGACAAAACGAAGAGGGAGAGTATAGAAAAACAGAAGAAAATCTATAGCTTTTAAAGATACAATTCTGAGAAATTACTACTTTCACTAGTTGGCAATATCTTGCTGTTAAACAACATCTTACAACAACACTGCGTTGCATCTTTTAGAATCAAACTAAACCCTCTATCAGGTCATTTCGGGTCAAAGTCATTTCGGGTCATTTTGAAAATGCAATGTCATTTTCAGCCATAGTATAATATAAATATTATTTATATTATACTATGAGTGACTTTGCGCCCGAAAATGAAAATGACCCGAAATGACTTTGACCCGAAATGACCCAGAAGACGTAAAAAGCATCTGCCCACCTTCAGAACGAAAGGAAAATGCTGGTTGAAACGAAACGTGTAAATATCTCTAACAGTTACATATCTATATATCAGCTACTTACGCCATTTTTACCATCTTATTCCGATAAAAACTTGCTTTCGCCTTTGAAATTTTGTATCTTTGCAGCGGCAATCGAAGGAACAGCCTATTATGCCGAAAACCGGTCATCTATGAAGACCGGAGCGGGGCTTAAATGATGGTAGGCGCCGGTCATCAATGAAGACCCAGAATCGGGGCAGAAACGAGGGCTTTCCGGGTAGTTGTGATTTACAAGAACTCTTAAACACAGAACAGAGTATGATTAACTACAGCATCGTAATGCGCAGCGTGAACGCAAACCTCCTTGAGATCAACCAGGCAAAGTCACGTATCAACCAGGCTAAGAAGGACGGCAAGGAGCCGGAGAAGAAGGACACCGACCTGGTGAAGACCGAGAAGCAGAATGCGTTCGCCATCTCGCAGTACACCGATGTGATGACCATCGAGAAGTTTGCCAAGCACATCACTTCTCACGGCAGCGTGTATTCAAGAGCTGACATCAGCGCCATCCTCTACATGGCAGTGGACTGCATGAGAGAGATGCTGCTCGAGGGCAAGAAGATACGACTGGGTGATCTGGGCGACTTCTCTCTCCTGCTCAGCTCCAAGGGCGCAGAGACTGCCGACAAGTTTACGGCGCAGAACATCACCAACGTGAAGGTTCAGTGGGAGCCAGGTCAGCAGTTCAAGAACCTTCTCGACGACGCAGAATTCAACCTCGTGGCTAGCCGCAGCGCTCAGGCTGCCGTAATCAAGGCGATCAAGGAGGGCAAGACCAACGTGGACCTCAACGTTCCAATTACTCCTGATGGCGGCGGCGACGGAACCACTGGCGGCGGAGTCCAGGGTGGCGGCAGCAATGCTGGCGGTAGCGGAACCACTGGAACTGAAGGTAGCGGAAGCACCGGTGACCAGGGTACCAGCGGTGGCAATACCGGCGGTGAAGACGGCGGCGACGACAACGTAAGTCTCTAAAAAGTAGAAGTCTATGAAGAAGGATACTTGGAAAATGGTGATTCAGATTGCGATTAGCATTCTCACCGCAATAGCCACTTCGCTTGGTGTTTCAAGCTGCGTGTAGGGTTTTTCAAAAGAAAAGTTAGTTCATGATCATTTTAGATTATACATAAGCAAATAATCAGACCGCTCCCTCCTGAGACAGAAGGGGGCGGTTTCTCACTTTTCCGAGAGTGTCATTTCGGGTCAAGGTCATTTCGGGTCATTTTCATCGTAGAATACTGCTCTTTATATATATAATAAGGTGTACGCACACAATTAGGCTACATAAACCTTTACGAAAAGTTAAAAGATTGTCTTTTTTCTGCTTTTTGTGCATTTTTTCTTTCTTTTTGTTGGTTATTTCAAGAAAAAGCTATATCTTTGCAAGCGCAAACAAGAAAAAAGAAATTTCAAACACAATAAAAGATAAAGATTATGAAAGCATCTGAAGTAATCGCGAATCTCCAAAGAAGATTCCCAAATGAGCCTGAGTACATTCAGGCAGTTAGTCAGGTTCTCGGTACTATCGAGGAAGAGTACAACAAGCACCCAGAGTTTGAGAAGGCAAACCTCATCGAGCGTCTCTGCATTCCAGACCGCATCATCCAGTTCCGCGTATCTTGGGTAGATGACAAGGGCAACGTACAGACTAACATGGGTTACCGCGTACAGCACAACAACGCGATTGGCCCTTACAAGGGAGGTCTTCGCTACCACAAGTCAGTAAACTTGGGTATTTTGAAGTTCTTGGCTTTCGAGCAGACATTCAAGAACTCTCTTACTACTCTCCCAATGGGTGGTGCTAAGGGTGGTTCCGACTTCTCTCCACGTGGCAAGAGCAACAACGAGGTAATGCGTTTCTGCCAGGCTTTCATGACAGAGCTTTACCGTCACATGGGTCCAGACGAGGATGTTCCAGCTGGTGACATCGGTGTAGGTGGCCGTGAGGTAGGTTACCTCTTCGGAATGTACAAGAAGTTGACACACCAGTTCCAGGGCGTCTTGACCGGTAAGGGTCAGGAGTTCGGTGGTTCATTGATCCGTCCTGAGGCTACAGGTTACGGTAATGTATACTTCCTCTGCAACATGCTCGCTACCAAGGGTATTGACATCAAGGGCAAGACTGTTTTGGTTTCAGGTTCAGGTAATGTAGCCCAGTACACTATGGAGAAGTTGCTCCAGTTGGGTGCTAAGCCAGTTACATGTTCAGATTCAGACGGTTACATCTACGACCCAGACGGAATCGACCGCGAGAAGCTCGATTACATCATGGAGCTCAAGAACGTAGAGCGTGGCCGTATCAAGGAGTATGCAGAGAAGTATGGTGTAAAATATGTTGAGGGTGCTAAGCCTTGGTTTGAGAAGGCAGACATCGCTCTCCCATCAGCTACTCAGAACGAAATCAACGAAGAGGCAGCCAAGGCTCTCATCGCCAACGGCGTAATCGCAGTAAGCGAGGGTGCCAACATGCCTACTACTCCAGAGGCTATCAAGGTATTCCAGGATGCTAAGATTCTCTACGCTCCAGGTAAGGCTGCCAACGCTGGTGGTGTGGCTGTTTCTGGTCTTGAAATGAGCCAGAACTCTGAGCGCCTGAAGTGGTCACGCGAGGAGGTTGACGCCAAGCTCCACGACATCATGAACAATATCCACGCTAACTGCGTGAAGTATGGTACTGAGAACGACGGTTACGTAAACTACGTAAAGGGTGCTAACGTAGCCGGATTCCTGAAGGTAGCTAAGGCTATGATGGCTCAGGGTATCGTATAAAAAGATAAAACGGATAAAAGATAAAAAAGAATTTAATCATTTATTAGTTATTAATAGAAGCGGCGGGCTCGTGAGAGTCCGCCGCTTTTGCTATTGTCCTGAATCAAAATTCAGAAACGGGTTCCGAAAAATGAATGTATTCTAAACGAATCAGACCGGAGTATCTTCCGGATTCTCCTTGAAGAGATCTTCTGCCTGAGGAAGCTCATCTTCATCAAACCACTGTGCGAGTTTGTCGTGAGCCTTCTGCTTCGCATCCTCAGAAACATCTCCCCATACCTTATGAAGCACGAAGATGAGCACTGCCAGGTCGTCGCTCAGTCCCGCTATCGGAATGGCATCGGGAATCACATCGAGCGGACTGATGAGGTAGCCCAGGGCGCCGATAATCATCGCCTTGTCCTTGAGCGCCACCTTGTCACTCTCCAGCGTATAATAGAGAATGAGAGCAGCATAAACCATCTTGGCACCTGCACGCTTTGCCACGTGCGAAATCTTCTCGACAAATGCACTCTGAGTGAACTTGTCCTTATAAGCCATAAAGTCGGGTAAATTCATATCTTCAATGCTTTAAAGTTATTATCTTTTTTCGTAGAAGAGTACTGCCTTGATAAAGGTCTCCATCTTCGTTTCCTTATGCTTGTTCACACGGTAGAGAATCACCATCTGGAGCAATGCCTTGCAGAAGCAGGCGAGCAGCAGACCGATGATGATGGCGATGATGGTGGTCATTGCCTTGCCGTTCTCATAAATAGGCGACTTATCTGGGAAGCAGGAAAGGATCAATACGGGGATGACGGTGATGAAACCGCCCACCGTGAGCTGCGTACGCTTGGAACCGCCCATGTCGAGGATGGCCTGCTTATCGAAGAGATAGTCATCCAGCTCCATGCGGGTAAGTCCATAGTTCTCCAACTTAGGGAAGTCGGGCTCATCGCCATACTTCTGCATCTTGTTGGTTACCTTGTGCTCAAAATCGTCTAATATCTGCTTTTCCGGTTCTCTAAGATTCATAATTGCTGGTTATTTTTAAATGATTTGAAACACTGCATCCTACATTACATTGACAGGTATATATGTCTCCATACCTTATTATATATATATGATGCAGAAAGAACTAAAAGAAAGAAAGCAGTGCTCCTATAAGCCGAGTTCTGTACCCATACCGTCAGAAACGATACGGGCGCCTGTCATTTATCTAGTCCCAGAGTCACCCCTGGGCTCAAGCACTCTACCCTCCGCAGCAGCCCGAAGGCAATCGGACGAGCCGCCCTCAATCTGCGGTTTACATGAGCTTACAGCTCCCAGATGGCACAGCCTGGCGATCACCCGCCAGCTGGTGGTCTCTTACACCACCTTCTCACCCTTACCCGACACTAAACCACGATGCCCTGCCGGAGCCTGACCTCGCTACGGAATAAGTTTCGGGCGGTAATTTTCTTCTACCGACACCTACTGTCACCAATAGCTTCTATTTTCGGAAGTGGGATGCCCTACGCTGCCCGGACTTTCCTCTCGCACCCCCCAGTAGAGAATGCCAGCGACAAGCCGGAGCACTGCTTTCGAAATGCAAAGATAGCAAAAAAAATCGACTTTACCGCCAATTTCTCTGAGTTTTTAAACTCTTTTCGCTTTTTGGGGATGATTTTACGGCTTTCTCATCCCGAAAGACTGACATTCCGGTCATCTTTCTCTCTTATTTCGTTCACATTCGTTTGCATATCAAAGATTTTTAATTTCATATATAAAACTATCATTTTTGGGAAAAGTAGCAAATAATTGTAAAAATAGGGCTATTCTTGTTTAAGAGCCGTTAAAGTGTTAATTTTAAATGTTAAAACGGAATAAAAAATGACTCAAAGTTATACGTATATCAAAAAATGACTCTATATTTGCAACCGAAAAGCTGAGGCAAGAAGCTGACAGATTTGGCAGACCCGAGGGTTTTGGCATAGAATTGGCAGAAGGCTAGGCGTAACAATAAAAAAAAGAAAATAATAATAAAAAGGATATTAAACATGAAAAAGGTAACTAATTATGTAATGGCAGTGCTATGCGTAGGTTCGCTAGCATTCTCAACAGGTGCTTTCATGAAGGTGAACGCTTCACCAGCTGTAACAGCTACAGCACCAGGTCAACCAGTTGATCTCACTTACGCAGCAGAGAAGGCTCTGCCAGCCGTGGTACATATCAAATACGTACAGAACTCGAAGGTGAAGACCGTAGATGTTCAGAGCGACCCATTCGGAGGCTTCTTCGACCCATTCGGATTCTTCGGCAATCCAGGAGGTCAGGGCGGCACACGCAAGCAGCAGGTGCAGACTCCTAAAAGAGAGGCTACAGGTTCGGGCGTAATCATCAGCTCAGACGGATACATCGTAACCAACAACCACGTGGTGGAAGGCGCAGATGAGCTGACCGTGACCCTGAACGACAACCGCGAATACTCTGCACGCATCATCGGTACCGACAAGAGCACCGACCTCGCCCTCATCAAGGTGGATGGCAAGAACCTGCCTACCCTGCCTATCGCCAACAGCGACAATGTGAAGGTGGGCGAATGGGTCATCGCAGTGGGCAATCCATTCGGACTCAACAATACCGTTACCGCAGGTATCATCTCTGCCAAGGCACGTTCGCTCGGCGCCAACGGCGTGGAGAGCTTCATCCAGACCGATGCTGCCATCAACGCAGGTAACTCAGGCGGTGCACTCGTCAACACCCAGGGTGAGCTGGTGGGCATCAATGCCATGCTCTACTCTCAGACCGGTTCCTACTCTGGCTACGGTTTCGCCATCCCTACCTCTATCATGAACAAGGTGGTGGACGACCTGAAGAAGTACGGAAGCGTACAGCGCGTAATGCTGAGCATCGAGGGTAACGACGTGCTCAACTACATCAACGCCCAGAAGGAGAACGGCAAGGACGTAAACCTGGGAACCAACGAGGGCGTCTATATCGCCAAAGTAGATGAAGACGGCAACGGTGCTGCTGCCGGACTGAAGGAAGGCGACGTGATTACCAAGGTAGATGGCAAGAAGGTGACCAAGATGGCAGAACTGCAGGAGTCGCTCAACGGCAAGCGCCCTGGCGACAAGATGAGCATCACCTACCTGCGCAACAAGAAGGAGACCACCAAGACCATCACCCTGAAGAATGCCCAGGGCAATACTTCAGTGATCAAGAGCGCAGACCTCGACGTGCTCGGCGGAACCTTCCGTCCTGTTACAGAGAGCCAGAAGAACCAGCTCAGCATCAAGTATGGTGTAGAGGTGATGAAGGTGAACAGCGGAGCCCTGAAGGATGCCGGCATTTCACGCGGATTCATCATCCAGCGCATCAACGACAGCAACATCACATCGCTCGACGACCTGCAGAAGGCTGTGAAGAGTGCTTCTACCAGCAAGGATCCTGTGCTCTACATCCAGGGTGTATGGCCTACAGGCAAGAAGGCTTACTTTGCAGTTCCACTGCAGAAAGACTAATCCCTCGCGGAGAAAGCAGACTCAAGGAAGAAGGGGACTGAAATGCCTTTGAAAAGAAAGATAAGTTCTCTGAAAAGATAAAAAATGACAAAATAGCAGGTATTTTGAAAAATATCTGCTATTTTTTTTGTTTTTTCAAACAAAAAGTGTACTTTTGCATCTACAAAATTAATTGCTACCATGAGACAACTGAAAATTTCAAAGTCTATAACGAATCGCGAAAGCGCATCGTTGGACAAATATCTCCAAGAAATTGGACACGAAGAGCTCCTGACAACCGACGAGGAAGTGGAACTCGCACAGCGCATAAGAAAAGGAGATAAGAGAGCCCTGGAGAGACTGACCAAAGCCAACCTGAGATTCGTGGTATCTGTTGCCAAGCAATATCAGAATCAGGGACTCAGCTTACCCGACCTTATCAACGAAGGAAACGTTGGTCTTATCAAAGCTGCTGAAAAATTTGATGAAACACGCGGCTTCAAGTTCATCTCGTATGCCGTTTGGTGGATCAGACAGAGCATACTGCAGGCTATTGCTGAGCAGAGCCGATTGGTACGTCTCCCCCTCAATCAGGTGGGTAGCGTCAACAAGATAGCAAGGGAACTCAACAGGTTCGAGCAGGAACACGAGCGCAAACCGAGCGTGGATGAGATTGCCGAGCGTGTGGATTTGCCCGAAGACAAGATTGCAGACGCCATGAAGGCGAACTCACGCCACGTGAGCATGGATGCACCTATCGCAGACGGCGAAGACAGCAGCATGATTGACTTCCTGGCTGGCGGCGACTCATCCAATACCGACAGGGAACTCGCCATCGAATCGCTCAAAGCGGAGGTAAGCCGCATCCTGAAGCTGCTCTCCGACAAGGAGCAGAAGGTGGTGAGAGCATTTTTCGGAATAGACGGTTCGCCGGAAATGACGCTGGATGAGATTGGTGAAAAGTACAACCTGACGAGGGAGCGAGTAAGGCAGATCAAGGAGAAAGCCCTGCGCCGACTCAGATTCAACACGAAGAATAAACTGCTGAAATCCTATTTGGGACAGTAAGCGCAAAACATAAGTATAGAAAAGAATAAATGAAAGTTTTAAAAATCGCATTAGCATTGGCTATCGCAGCCATCTCTTCATTCACGGCTCATGCCAAGAATGATCCGACAACTGCATATATGTTCGGTTTCGCATCGTCGTTCAGCGACTCTACGGTGTATATGACCAGCGTGCAGAGAGTTGATTCCGTATATCTGACTCACAAGAAGCTCTTCCTGGACAACAGAGAGAACTACTCCCTGCAGCTGAAGGAATACCTGGAGAAGATTGGTGAGCCAAAGAGAACCTGCATCGTAATCTTCGACCGCAACTTCAAGAAGGCGGAGAAGAAATGGACCAAGCTGCACGACCGTTACACCAAGCAGGCGAAGCCAAAGCGACAGAAGAACGGCGAGAAGCCGAAGGACCTCCCTACTCCATGGCAGATGAAGAACATCGACGAGAGCAAGTTTATGTTCAAGGCAGTGGAGCCAAGCGACATGGAGGAGCCAAAGACCAAGGCTGAAAGAAAGGCTGAAAAGAAGGAGGCAAAGGCTCAACTGAAGCAGAAGAAGGCAGAAGTGAAGAGCCAGCTGAAGCAGAGAAAAGCCGAAGTGAAGCAGAAGAAGGCGGAACTGAAGCAGAAAAAGGCGGAAGCCAAGAAAAAAGCTGAAGCATAAAGAAAAGAAGTTTTTAAAAAATATTTAGTAGTTAATACCTATATTAAAAATTATTTTTTAGGGCGTCAGCGGTACTAGATTACCGCTGAATGTTAGTAGTTTAGTTCAGCCCCTAGGAAGTTGTGAAATCTCCAAAAGGACAAAAGCCCCCGGAAGTTGTGAAACCTCCGGGGGCTTTTTTTATAATATATACTGATATCTTTATTTCATTTTATCCTTAAACCAGTTGGTAATCTGGCGCAGGAGATGATTGCGGGTGTTACCTCCCGAAATGCCGTGGTTGCGGTTGGTGTACCAAAGCTCCTTGAAATCCTTGTCTGCCTGAACCAATGCCTCAGAATACTCGAAGGTGTTCTGTGGATGAACATTGTCATCTGCCAGACCATGGCAGATAAGCAAGGCGCCATGCTGCTTGTCGGCACGCTCGATTGGGTTTACCTTGTATCCATCCTCGTTCTCCTTAGGAGTACGCATGTAACGCTCGGTATAGACGGTATCATAGAAGCGGTAGCAGGTAGGAGGCGCAACAGCCACACCAGCCTTGAACACAGGGCGACCTTCGCTCATACTCATCAGGGTATTGAAACCACCATAGCTCCATCCCCAGATACCGATGTTGTCCTTATCCACGTATGGCAGACTGCCCATATAGAGAGCTGTCTCCACCTGATCCTTTGACTCCAGGTCGCCGAGGCGCAGATAGGTGCACTTCTCGAACTCAGCACCACGGGCACCGGTTCCACGGCCATCTACACAAGCCACGATGAATCCCTCCTGAGCCAGATAGTAATCGAAGGCTCCACCGGAACCCATACTTCCCGTGCTCCAGGAATTGAGCACCTGCTGGCTGCCCGGACCGGAATACTGGAAGAGGATGACCGGATACTTCTTGCTGGCATCGAAATCTACCGGCTTCACCATCCATCCGTCGAGCTTCACGCCCTCTGATGTAGTGAAAGTGAAGGTCTCGCGCTTGCCCCAGTTATACTGCTTAGTCTTCTCCAACAGCTTCTTGTTGTCCTCCAGGGTCTTGATCACCTTACCCTTGTTGCTGCGTACGGTGTAAACGTATGGATGGCTGTAGCTGCTCCAGTTATTCACGAAATAGCGGTAATCACCTGAGAAGTAAGCCGAGTTGGAACCCTCCTCAGAAGTAAGTCGCTCCACCTTTCCGTTCTTGTGAGCCACATAAACCTGGCGGTCGTGTGCATTGAGCATGGCTGCCTGGAAATAGATGTCGCCGGTCTTCTCATCCATGCCGTAGATGGCGGTAACATCGTAGTTACCCTTCTCTACCTGGCGGATCAGCTTGCCTTTCATATCATAGAGATAAAGGTGCATGTAGCCGTCGCGGTCGCTAGGGAGCAGGATGTTCTTCTTGCCCACGATGCTGTTCTCCATCACCTCTTCCTTGATGAACTTAGGCACGCTTTCCTGGATGATCTGCTTGCTCTTGCCGGTGAATGGATTCACGGAGTAGAGGCGCATATCGTCCTGGTGGCGGTTCATCGTATAGACGATGAGGCTGTTGGCGTCTGGAGTGGTCTTGATTCGAGGATAGTAGCCGTCTGCATCTACCGGAACATCCAGTGCGAGGGTCTTGCCCGTCTTCATATCATAGCTCCAGAGACTCACCTTGGAGTTGTCCTGTCCTGCCTTAGGATACTTGTAGGAATACTCTCCCGGATAATCGTGGAACTCACTGCGGGTAGGCTTGGCGCCCTCGAAGAGCTGGAGCGAATAGGTCTTCACGTGGCTCTCGTCGAAACGGATCCAGCCAAGTGAAGTTCCGTCAGCATTCCAGGCGAAGGCACGGTTGAAGGCAAACTCCTCCTCATACACCCAGTCGGGAATACCATTGATTACTTCATTGAACTTTCCGTCCTTGGTAACCTGCACTTCCTTCTCGCCATCGGTTACGAAGATATTGTTGTCCTTGACGAAGGCGATGTGGCGTGAATCCGGCGACCAGGTAGCCACCTGCTGGTTCTCGCCCTCAGAAAGCTTCTTGATGGTCTTGCGGGCAATATCGTAGATGAAGTACTCAGCCTTGAACGAACGGCGATACACCGCCTTGCTCTTGGTAAAGACGAGCATCTTCTTGCCATCCGGACTCATCACGTAGCCCTCTACCGACTTCATCGGAGCCTTGGCAGCCTCTACGTCGAAGAGCACAGCCACCTGCTTGCCAGTCTTGAAAGAATAACTTACTACCTGCTTGCCATCAGAACTGATGGAAGCATAGAGATCGGTACCCTCAATAGGGTTGATTCCTGTAACGTATGAGGCAGAGAATGCACCTGAAGTAATCGACTTCAAATCGAGCTTCTCAGCTGCCTGCATTACTGATGCCATCATCATCGTTGCAACAAAAATTGAAAATCTTTTCATGTATTGTATTGAATGCTTTTGATTTTTCTGCTTCATCCAGCAGCAGACTAATCCTTATCCGATTAGTCCTTATCCTGCTGATTAGTCCTTATGCAGCGCTTCGATAGGCGAATAGTCCTCGTCTTCCAGCAGTTCCTTGACTGTGATTTTCGGATTGCGCTTCACATAAGCCTGGATGGTCTTCACATACTTGGTGTCCAGGATATCCTTACCCAACGCCTTGTTCACGGTCCACATGATCTTACCCATGTGCAGGTCGCGGTCCAGCTGCGGACGGGTATCGAAATCCTTCATCGGATAGATGCTCAGCAGATAGAAGGTGAGGCAGTCGGGCACGATATACTCGCGCTGCATGGTAGCACGCTGCTGGGCTGTATAGAATTTCTTGTAGAGCGGATATTCCGGACCCAGATACTTATCCAGTGAAATACCTACCGAATGCTCACCTACCACGATGCTCTGGTCGAGCGCACCGATCTGGGCATAGAAGTATGGCTGCTGAAGCTCAGGCAGCCAGTCGTGCAGACGGCCGAACGACTTCTTCAGCTGCTCGTTGATGTCGTCCATATTCGCATACATGGCCTCAGCATCTGCGATAAGCGACTGGAGGGTGGAATCCTGATAGAACATCAGGAAACGGTTGCTGATGTTGGCGTCGGTAATGGTGCCAAGCTGCAGCATCTTCTCTATCAGTGTTCGGGTTTCTATCGGATAGTCGGTATTCATCTGCTGAAGGGCAGAGAAATCACCGGTGGTAAGGTATCTGCTTTGCAGGCGGTCGTAGCGCTGCACCGTTAATGGGACAGCGTCAGCCTCCTCGTTCGGCTTGAACTTGAACTCGCAGGCCGAACAGAGCATGATAAATGCTAATATGACAATATAATCAAATATTCTTTTCACGTAATTTTAAAGTCTTCTGGTTACGACTGCAAAAATACTAAAAAATATTTAAATTACCAAGCAAAATCTCAAAAAAATAATAAAAAACAGCCAATAGCGAGCAAAATGCTAACACTTTTACTCACTATTGGCTATCTGTGCAATATTCTGTCGTTTATTGAGGAGTCAAGGAGTTAGCTCCCTACTATCGAATCGTGCAGGAAACGGAAACCTTCACGGGTTCCTCGATCTGCTTCTTCCACTCCTTCAACCACTGATACCATTCTTTCTCACCCTTGAAACCATAGGTTTCGTTGGCACTGGTATAGGCGAGCTTGTAGCTCAGCTTCTTGCCGGAAGGCTTCACCACCTGGGTGTAGCAGTCCTTGTTGGCTGGTTCCTGACTCACCAGGGCGCACTGCGGCACGTAGATTCCCAAGCCTACGGTTTCCAACTTGTGCTTGCCGTCGTCCTTGCCTGTAGGCCAGTCGCTGCCGTAGCAGCCACGCAGGCCCTTGCCGTCGGCAAACTCGCTGGATCCCTTTACATTGATGAGTCCGGTAGCAAACTGATAATCAGAAGCATCCTTGTTGAAGAACACATCTACATCGAAATCACGATGACCGGCATAGATAGTGTAGCGGATGGTAGTATTCAGCGGTTTCAGCCCCGGAGCCGGAACCCAGCCGTTATCCACTACCTCGACGATGGCACGGAGCGGACCTTCGGAGATGACGCGCTGCTCCTGATACTTCACATCGGTGAGATGCAGCTGATCCTTGCCGTCCCAGCCACGCAAGGCTCCCAGTCCGTAGGTGTTTCCCACCCAGAGGCAGTCGTCGCCAGAACCAGCCTGTAGCTGTTCTTCGGATGGATAGAACTGGGTGTCGTAGATTACCAGTCCCTTGTTGATCTTACCGTAGAGGTCGATGGTCTGTCGCTGGTCGAAATAGATGCGCATGGCCACGAGCTCGCTCTCGAAGCAGACACCGTGGGAATGAACATAGTGATAGACATCCTTGGTCTTCTTGTCGAAGGAGATGCTTCGCAGATAGATGTCCTGTCTGTTCTTGGCAAGCTTCTTGTTCTTGCTAGGCAGACAGAGTTCGGCGAAGGTACGGGCAGGATACTGCGCCTGTTCGCCCTCTGTAAAGAGCTGCACCTGGCAGTTCTTGGTTTCCTTCTTGCCGAGATCGAGCAGGAAGCAGAGTTCATCGTTGGTACAGTCGCGGTTGGTGTCGTCAAGCTGTGAAGGAATCTCCTTTCCATCCACGGTTACCACCGCACGCTGAATCTCCCCGATGCTTCCCAGCTTGCTGAGGTCGATTACCACCGGCTGATCTGTCTTCACCATCTTTGACGGATTGGTCACCGTCACATTGAAATTCGCCTGTGCCTGGGCTGTCAAAGCCATCAGCGACATGAGCGTCATCATCATTTGTTTCTTCATCATAGATTCTTATTTTTAAGTTTGTTTTATCGTCTTCTTACAGCTTTAAAGCTTGTTTTATCATCTTCTTACAGCTTCGAGAAGAGTTTCTTGCCCCTGGCGTAATACTGCCAGAGGATGGAGCAATCGAAAACCTGCGGAATCTTTTCCTCCACTCTATTCTCCTGAATCTTCTTGCGGTCTTCATCGAAATCGTGCTTCCATGCCTGGAAAGCCCTACGCGCCTTGAAGATTGCCTTGAAGTCGCCCAGGTTGCGTTTCAGGATCAGCATCTCGAAAGCTGCCAGGTAATCCAGGAACCATCTTACTCTCATAACATGAGATAATTCTTTATCGTTCTGATTCTTATAGAGCATCGTTAGATTATTTCTGAAATTCAGGAAAGTCTTCATCGGATTGCTCTTCGGCAAGGTTCCACCACCCACGTGATAGACTTCACTCTCCGGAATGCAGTAGATCTTCCTGCCCATCAGGCGCAATCGCCAGCAGAGATCTATCTCCTCGTTATGGGCAAAGAAGCGGCCATCCAGTCCGCCTGCCTCCCAGTAATCCCTGGCACGGATCATCATGCAGGCACCCGTAGCCCAGAGCACTTCCTGCTGGTAATCATACTGCCCGTTGTCGCGCTCCACGGTCTCGAAGATGCGGCCCCGGCAGAACGGATAGCCAAACTTGTCGAGAAAACCGCCGCAGGCTCCCGCATACTCAAACATATCCTTGTCGTATTCCGCCAGGAGCTTAGGCTGGCAGGCTGCCACCTGGGGATGGGAGTCCATAAACTCGATGAGCGGAGTGAGCCAGTGATGAGCCACCTCCACATCGCTGTTCAGGAGAACATAATACTCCGCCTCTATCTGCTCCAGCGCACGGTTGTAGCCCTCGGCAAAGCCGAAGTTCTGCTCCAGCACGATGGTCTTGACGTGGGGAAACTGAGTCTCCAGGAGAAGCATTGACTGGTCTGACGAATTGTTGTCAGCCACCCATATCTCAGCATCCTGCCGTGAATACTCCACGACATTAGGCAGATACTTGGCAAGCATCTTCTGCCCATTCCAGTTTAATATTACGATTGCAACTTTAGCCATATTTTACAGTAAACTCTTTAACTTATTATTCAGGAGATTGGTGAACTCATAGTTCTTGAGTCCCCATTTCGGTGCGACAAGCAGTTCCTTAGGCGACTGGCTGACGAACCGCTCCAGCACCAGGTCCTTCCTCAAGAGCTGGATGTATTTTACGATGACATCGATGTATTCCTCCACCGTATAGACGTGGAAGGGATGCTCAGCATACTCCTGCGCCAAGCGGGTTCCCTTGATGATCTGCATCTGGTGAATCTTCAGGATGTCGATGGGAAGAGAGGAGATGATGGGTGCCTGGCGGAGGCTCTCTGCCGCATCCTCGCCCGGCAAGCCGATGATGATGTGGGCACCCGTGAGGATTCCCCTGGCGTGGGTTCGCTCCACCGCATCCCGGCAGCAGGCGAAATCATGACCACGGTTGATGCGCTTCAGGGTTTCATCGTTGGCACTCTCAATGCCATACTCCACCAGCACGAAGGTGCGCCGGTTCAACGCCTCGAGATAATCCAGCAATTCATCGCTCACGCAATCAGGACGGGTTCCTATCACGATTCCTACCACATCCTCTACCAGCAGCGCCTCCTCGTACATCTGACGGAGGAGTTCCACTTTGGCGTAGGTATTGGTATAAGCCTGGAAATAAGCCAGATACTTCATATCTGGATACTTCCTGCTGAAGAAGGCCTTACCCTCCTCCAACTGCTCCGTAATCGACTTCCTGCGATCGCAATAGCTGGGATTGAACGTACGGTTGTCGCAGTACGTGCATCCACCGCTCGAGATTCTTCCATCACGGTTGGGACAGGAGAATCCTGCATCTATCGAAATCTTCTGAACCCGGAAGTCAGGAAACTGCTTCCGGATCCAGGAGCCAAAATCATTGTAGTACATTGAACTTTGAACTTTATGATTAGCCTTTGAGCCTTGAACTATCAACTATAACTATTAACATTTAACTCTCAAATAAGTTCAGCCTTCAATGCCGTCTTGTCGTGATTGAAATCACCCAGACGAACCTTGATGAGCTGATTATCGTATTCCTCCCTGGCGAAAGCTGGTGAAAGTTCCACGCGAATATAGTTCTTGGTGAAACCATGCATTGCCTTGCCCCTTGGCGCCTTCTCGAAGAGCACCTCTGCCTCGGTACCGATGTACTGGGCATAGAACTCCTGGGTCTTCTGGTCGCTCAACTCAAGGAGACGCTTGGAGCGCAGCTTCTTCTCCTTCTCATCTACCACGTATGGAATCTTCAAGGCTGCGGTTCCAGGACGCTCGGAGTATGGGAACACGTGGAGCTGCGTAACAGGCAGGCTCTTCAGGAACTCATAGCACTCCTCGAAGCACTCCGGAGTCTCACCACGACAGCCCACCATCACATCCACACCGATAAACGCATCAGGCATCTTCTCCTTGATCAGGTTCACCTTGCGGGCGAAGAGCGCCTTATCGTAACGGCGGTGCATCAGCTTGAGCACCTCATCGCTTCCACTCTGCAACGGAATATGGAAGTGAGGCATGAAGGCACGGCTCTCGGCGCAGTAGGCGATAAGGTCATCATCGCAGAGATCCGGCTCCAGACTGGAGATACGGTAACGCTTGATGCCTTCCACCTGATCCATCGCCTTCACAAGGTCGAGGAACCGCTCATGGGTGGTCTGTCCGAAGTCACCGATGTTCACACCGGTAATCACGATTTCCTTGCCGCCCTCAGCTGCCGTCTGCTCGCACAGAGCCACGAGCGACTCGATGCTTGGGTTGCGGGAATTGCCACGGGCGAAAGGAATGGTGCAATAGGTGCAGTAGTAGTTGCAACCATCCTGCACCTTCAGGAAGTAGCGGGTACGGTTGCCACGGGAGCATGAAGGCTGGAAGGTCTTGATCTCCTTGGTCTTCACGCTGTGGTGCTGATGAAGCGCAGAAGCAGAAGACTCCAGGTTCTCGCCGTTGACAGGAAGTCCGTTTTCTGCGGCAAACTTCTTGGCCCATGCGTCGCTGAGATACTGAATCAAGTGGGCCTTCTCGTTGGCGCCCAACACCAGATCAACACCCTCTATCTTGCTCACATTCTCCGCCTCCAGCTGGGCATAGCAGCCAGTGACGATGACGAAGGCACCAGGATTCTGTCGCACCATGCGATGGATAGCCTGACGGCACTTATGATCGGCAACTTCTGTTACCGAGCAAGTATTGATGAGACAAATGTCTGCTTTCTCCCCCTTCTGTGCCGTAATGACGCCCATATCTTCGAGCATCTTGCCGAAAGTGGAGGTTTCCGAGAAATTGAGTTTGCAGCCCAGCGTATAGTAGGCTGCCTTTTTGCCTTGGAAGGCACTTGAATCTATCATATATGAATCTTTTTCTTTGGTTTCTTTTAAGCTTTTGCCCTTTACCTTTCCCTTCGGCCGGTGACCGTTGGTTCAGGGCGCATTGGGGGTAATTCTGTTGCTACTACCCTTTCCCTTCAGAGGATAACCGTTGGTTCAGGGCGTTCTCCCCAAAAGACCCTAGGTCTATAAAACGAAAAAGCCGCTAGACCGAAGTCCAGCGGTTGTTTCTCTCATTTTTTCGTTCGCAAGTAATTTCAAATTACTTAGCAGAATCAGCAGCAGCTGTATCAGCAGCAGCAGTGTCAGCAACAGTTGTATCTACCTGAGCTGTGTCAGAATCAGCAGAAGCTGTGTTCTGAGCTGTTTTGTTACCACATGATGCGAAAGAGATAGCTGCGATAGCTACGAACATAAAAACTAATTTCTTCATTTTCTTTGCTTTTTAAATCTGTAAAACAATCATTCGTTTATTAAAACTGATGCAAAGGTAAGCATTTTTTTGATACGGCGAACTTTTTTTTGTGTTTTTTTTTAGGGGTATTTTGTAACAAAATCACAATCTACTGATATTCAATTATTTACAGAGTGCTAACAAAGGTTAAAGTTTTTGGTGTGTCCGAAAACAGCCCGATTTTAACACTTTTCGGTGTTTTTTAGCGTAACAAAGGTGCGCGCCAACACCCCGGCTGAGCCGAGCTATATACATATAATAAGGTACGCGCGAGGAAGAAAGCAGAAACTTTTTCTAAGAAATCAAGCCTCAAAACTTGGCTGACAGCAAACTTTTCTGTAACTTTGCACTCGAAAAAGATTCTTTGATAAACAGAAAAATGATACAGCTAAAAGAAAATCGGGGCATTCCCCGCAGCATTCTCCTGATGATGGCAATCATCGCAGGACTCACAGTAGCCAACTGCTACTACAACCAGCCGCTTCTCGAACTAATCCGCCACGATTTGGGCATTACCGAGCAGAGCGCCAACCTCATCACCGTGATTACCCAGATAGGTTATGCACTGGGGCTGTTCTTCCTCATCCCTATGGGCGACATGTTTTCGCGCAAGAAACTCATCCTCGTGAACATGACCATCGCAACCTTGATGGCGATTGTGATGGCTGTGGCACAAAACGTATGGATGCTCTGGGGAGCTTCCCTGCTCATCGGAGCCTGTTCCGTGATTCCGCAGTTCTTACCTCAGTTCGGGATAACGAACTCTATCTAAAGGCTTTATAATGTTTTTATATAA
>ERZ791833.263-NODE-263-length-29509-cov-126.009_pt1 | contig 29509 bp, 27 predicted proteins | sample MGYA00510294_ERZ791833 | MGnify/ENA primary metagenome ERZ791833 (study PRJEB30046, sample SAMN00715270) | human gut metagenome | study: EMG produced TPA metagenomics assembly of the A metagenome-wide association study of gut microbiota in type 2...
GCAAAGGTACGAAACTTTATCTAGGCACACAATACGGCATTCACCGAATACTTACAAGTCGCTTTATGGGGTAAGGGGATTTTGTATCTGCGACATTTCTGTTGTGCAAGAAATATGTACAATAAAATGAATATTGTCGCTTTGCAAGCAAAATCCCACTAAACCCTATAGGTTGCGGATTTGAGGTATATCTTACTCAAGTACATATAATACTGTTTATTATTTTACAAAAGCTAACTTCTATATATTCTCTCATGGATATCTAGCCTACTTTGTTTTTATCTTGAATAACTAAGATTGGTCCTCCATCCTTATAGCGTAGCTATGCCGAACATCGAAGAAGAGTTAAATAATTTGTTTTACTTCATCCACAGTCTTGTTCAACATCTTAGCAATATCATCAAGCGACATACCATTTTCCTGCATTCCCTCAATCATCTTACGAAGCATCTCATCCTTCTCCTTCAATTGACCATCCTTCTCCATAATAAGGGAATCTCGGGCTTCCAATTCTTTAAAGAATTCATCCTCTGCATTCATCTGATACCTCATATCAGGATCCGCAGCAGCCGATTGAAGACGACGGACAATGTACTCCATATCATTATCGCCCTCAAACTGCTTATCATCAACCTTAATTACCTTTTTGTTGTCCGCAACATTCGTCTGGTCAAACAAGCAAAGAACCTTCTCCAAGCGATTGTTTACCCTACCATGCAATAAAGGAATCTGTACAATGATGCTATCATGCTGCAAGCTCTCAACAAAAGGATCAGGAATACCCTCCTCTACTTTTTTGCCATCATAAGTATAAGCATGATGGTTAACATATATAACAGGTTCCTCTATCTTACCGATACAATGCCCCAAAAGATAGATAGCTACCATAGGAATAGCATACTTTTCATGCTCTTCCTTCAACATATTCTCCTCGTTGTTATATTGCAGTGCAAGATAACGACGGAAACGCAAAGTCTCAGTTGGCAGCCAGGTCTTTTGAAGTTCAATCAACATCAAGTGCGGCTTGTTGTCTTCATCCAAAACAGTAGCAGCAAAATCGATGCGAAACATGGAGATAGACTCACGACGAGTAAGATTCGCATATTCATTTCTGCGAATCTTCACATCGATAACTTTCTTCTTCAATAATGCTGCAAGAATGGTCTTCGCTATGCGGTCATCCTCCATCAAGTATTTGAACACAGCATCATAAAGTGGGTTTGCTACATATACAACCATAACCAATCCTCCAATTATTAAATATTCAACTTACAATCGCAAAATTACGCTTTTTTCTCGAAACCACCAAGGAAATCACAAGAAATCTGCAAGTTATCTGCAAATTACCACAAAACCAGCATCATATAATCATTATAGCCTTCATAAGCAAGGCAGTTCCTAAGATAATCCCCACCTATAGCAAGGCGGTCCCACCCCGCACAAGATGGCGTAGACCTTTGATGGTCCGCCAACCTTAGAACGTAGCGGTTCTGAGCACCGAGTAGGGCGGTTTCCCTCTTCTTCCCTGAGGGGAGAAGACCGAGATGAGAGGTGGAGCCTTCCTTAACGGTAAGGAAGGACGGGTAGGTTTTCGAAAAAAACAGTTCAAAAGGACAATATACCCTCCAATATATAGGAGGGCACAGCATTATCTATCTTTATACATCTCCTCATAATACTTCTGATACTCCCCAGAAGTAACATGATCCATCCATTCCTGGTTATCGAGATACCATTTCACGGTCTCCTCGATACCCTCCTCAAACTGGAGAGATGGCTCCCAACCCAATTCCTTCTGAAGCTTGCGAGAGTCGATGGCGTAACGCATATCATGACCCTTTCTGTCTGTTACATAAGTAATCAAATCCAAGTCAGCACCCTCAGGGCGACCGAGCAATCTATCAACGGTCTTGATTACCACCTTGATGATGTCAATGTTCTTCCACTCGTTGAAACCGCCGATGTTATAGGTCTCAGCAATCTTACCCTTGTGGAAAATCATATCGATGGCACGGGCATGATCCACTACATACAACCAGTCGCGCACGTTCTCACCCTTACCATATACTGGCAATGGCTTGCGATGACGAATATTGTTGATAAACAGCGGAATCAACTTCTCAGGGAACTGGTATGGACCGTAGTTGTTGGAGCAGTTGGTCACGATGGTAGGCATACCGTATGTATCGTGGAAAGCACGGACGAAGTGGTCTGAGCTTGCCTTGGATGCAGAATATGGAGAGTGAGGATTGTACTTGGTAGTCTCCAGGAAGAACTCCTCGCCGTAAGCCTCGTGGTTCTTACCGCTGGATGCCCTGGTGGTGAAAGGAGCAGGAATGCCCTCAGGGTGAGTCATCTGCAATGCACCATATACCTCATCGGTAGAGATGTGGTAGAAGCGCTTACCCTCGTATCCCTCAGGAAGACTTTCCCAGTAAATCTTTGCCGCCTGGAGCAGAGACAGAGTACCCATCACGTTGGTCTGAGCGAAAGTGAATGGATCCTTGATACTTCTATCTACGTGGCTCTCGGCAGCGAGATGGATGATGCCATCCACCTTGTAGTCCTGCATCAGTTTCAACATCAGGTCGAAATCACAGATATCACCCTTTACGAAAGTATAGTTAGGCTTGTCCTCGATGTCCTTGAGGTTAGCCAGGTTGCCTGCGTATGTCAACTTGTCGAGGTTGATGATGTGATACTCAGGATATTTGTTCACGAAAAGTCTTACTACGTGTGAGCCGATGAAACCAGCACCACCTGTTATTATTATATTATGCATATATATATTTTAATTATAGGGAACCCTCATCCAGGCGGTCTCATCCCGCAAAATATGGCGAGACCTCTGACGGTCCGACAACCTTAGAGCGTAGCGGTTCCGAGCACGCCAAAAGTGTGCGGTTACATCCCCGCTTCCTGAGGAAGAGGGGCTTGGGGAGAAAGTGGAGCTCCCTTTGGAAAGGGAGACGGAGGGATTCGAAAAATATTTAATACTCAAGATTCTTTGTCAAAGAAGCTTCATTCTCTTCAAGAATGGAAAGCAGATACTTGCCATAGTCATTCTTCAACATTGGCTGAGCATTCTTACGCAACGTATCACTATCTATCCATCCCTGGCGGTATGCGATACCTTCCAAGCATGCCACCTTCAAGCCCTGGCGCTTCTCCAAGACTTCGATAAAGGTAGATGCCTCTGAAAGGGAATCATGGGTTCCGGTATCAAGCCAGGCAAATCCACGAGCCATTGTCTGTACCTTCAGCTGCTTATCCTTCAGGAACTCCTGGTTAACGGTTGTAATTTCCAATTCACCACGAGCGGATGGCTTGATATGCTTAGCTACTTCCACCACCTTGTTAGGATAGAAGTATAAGCCTACCACGGCATAGTTACTTTTTGGTTGTTCAGGCTTCTCCTCAATGCTGAGACAATTACCCTGCTCATCAAACTCAGCAACACCATATCGCTCAGGATCACTAACACGATAGCCAAATACAGTAGCTTTGTTATTCTGTTCTGCATCCTCAACAGCCTTTGCCAAAATCTGGTTCAATCCTGCACCATAGAAGATATTATCGCCTAATACGAGACAAGCCGAATCATCACCGATGAACTTCTCACCGATGATGAAAGCCTGCGCCAAACCATCAGGCGAAGGCTGCTCGGCATACTCGAACTTTACGCCGAACTGGCTTCCATCGCCTAAGAGACGTTTGAAGCCTGGCAAGTCGAGAGGTGTTGAGATAATCAATATCTCTCGTATACCTGCTAACATCAATACCGAAATAGGATAATATATCATCGGTTTATCGAAGATTGGTATCAGCTGCTTGCTGATACCTTTGGTAATAGGGTACAAACGTGTACCGCTACCACCTGCTAATACGATTCCTTTCATAGATAAGTTGTATGTAGGTTTAAAATATCTTGGTTCTGAAAGTACTTTTTGATACCATCAGAACCAGACATTTACTTATTGCAGAATTCCACAATCAATTTCACAATCTTGTCGATTTCCCAATCTGTCAATTCATAGAACAATGGCAATCTTACCAAGGTATCACCATATCTGTCACAATTTGGCAACTCTCTGCCATCATGCTTGTCCTCATAATACTTGCTGCTATGCAAAGGCAAGTAGTGGAAGGTGGTCTGCACATCATTCTCCTTCAAGAACTTCATCAAGGCAGTACGATACTCCAAACTTGGACAGAGCAGATAGAACATGTGAGCATTATTGGTAGCATACTCAGGGATATATGGCAACTTCACTTCTTTGCCAATCTTACCATTCAAGCCCTCGAAATAACGATTCCAGATATGCTTGCGCTTGCCCTGAATATCATCAAGCTGCTCCAACTGAGCCCAAAGATATGCAGCATTGAACTCAGAAGGCAAGAATGAAGAACCCATATCTACCCAACCATACTTGTTGACCATTCCACGATAGAACTCAGCACGGTTGGTACCCTTCTCCCAGATAATCTCAGCACGACGAACAAAACGCTCGTCATTGATGACGCACATACCACCTTCACCGCTACTGATGTTTTTGGTCTCATGGAAAGAGAAAGCGCCCAAATGACCAATGCTTCCTAAAGGACGGCCTTTATAGAATGAATCGATGCAATGAGCCGCATCCTCAACTACCAGCAAATTATGCTTATCTGCAAGAGCCATAATGGCATCCATGTCACAAGCAACACCAGCATAGTGAACCACAGCAATCACCTTGGTCTTTTCATTAATCAAAGGTTCTATCTGTTCAACCTCCATATTAGGATTTTCAGCAGAGCTGTCAGCAAATACAACCTTTGCACCTTCACGAAGGAATGCCAAAGCTGTAGATACGAATGTATAGGAAGGTACAATTACCTCATCGCCAGGCTTCAAATTGCAAAGCATAGCGCACATCTCCAAGGCATCAGTACCAGATGTAGCTAGAAGACACTTCTTGAAGCCATACTTCTGCTCAAAGAAGGTATGACACTTCTTAGTAAAATCACCATTGCCACTCATAGTTGTTGAATGACACACTTCCTCCAAATACTTCAATTCTCTTCCAGAGAAATAGGGTTTGTTAAATGGAATCATAATATTAAAATTTTAAATTATTATTTTAATCCTTGTTTTTCATTATCCTCGAACCAGTCAGCAAGCGCTTCCTCAAAACTCCACTTAAACTGATAACCGCAGTTCTTCAACTTTTCACCACAGATATTAGTAGAAATCTGGAGTTTCTTCACTCTCGCAGGACAGATACCCATTGGCGAGCCAAGAAGCATAGCAGCTCTTGCCATAGGCATGATAACCCAGTTAGGAATATCAGGCACAAACTGAGTCAATCCAGTTACCTTCTTCATAGCCTCTACGATATGCTGGATGGTATAAGCAGGTTCGAAGCAACAGTTATACAACTCAACACCATGCTCATGATGTTCCAAGCGATACAGCATGAAGCGAACCAATTCCTTTACATAGATACAAGCCTTGATGGTATCCTTTCTGCCAGGGTAAGCAAACTTATGACCACGGATAGCCCAATACAATCTGGTGAAATTACCATTCTCACCCTTTCCGAATACCACACCAGGGCGAACAATAGTAAGCTGACGATGCTCAGCATCACCATTCTGCCACTTCTCATGAATCTTCTCTGCCACCAACTTAGAGATACCGTATGCAGTATTAGGAGTAGGCAAAGTTGTCTCCTTCTTCAACTCCTCAGCAGCTCCGTATGGTGCAATACTTGAAGTAAACACAATCTTCTTAATATTCCACTTCTCTGCAAAAGCCACCACATTCTCAGCACCACGGATATTCGTCTCGAAATACTCATGATCTTCATGACCGGGAGTACGATGAACTGCAGCAAAGTTGAAGATCACATCGTCCTCTGTAGGAGTAAATGGCAAGTTCTCGATAGGCTTGCGGATGTCATACTCGATGAAAGTAGACTGCAACTTCTGACCATCACGCAAAGCAGGCTTGTAATCCTTCACTACCGGATTAGGAGTACCAGGCTTAACGATATCGAGGTTATATACTTGGGCGTTTGGATAACGCTCCTTAATCAAATTTGTAAGATGGGTACCGATGAAACCGGTACCGCCAGTGATAATATAGTTCATAGATTCCTATTTTTGTTCATCAATAGCAGCGAGCCAATAGTCCGTTAATCTCTTAGTTTCTGTTACGGCATCAAAACCTGATTTAATTAAATCATCTTCATGACCGCAACGAATAGGCATATTTTTATCAGTCTCTTCAATTATTATATTAGCCCATTCAGAAGCCGACTCTCTGAGACCAATAAAATGTCCTAAACTACATGCAGCAGCTTCTCTTGTAATGGCATCAGAAAAGAAAACAGGCAAACCTGCAGCTTGAGACTCCAATCCAACTACAGGTAATCCTTCATAGATACTTGGTAATAAGAAAGCATCAAAAGCATTATAAAACTGCTTAATGTCTTCTCTTCTACCCAGCCAACTCATAGATGAATCTAATCCATATGCATTAATTTTTGACTTCATTTCGTTCTCCAAGTTTCCCGCTCCGATAATTACAAAATGAGCATTAACCTTTTTCTTTTTGATTTCATTCATAATGTCTATCAAAAACAAAGGATTCTTTTGAGAAGCGAAACGACCAATAAAACCATATACAATCTTATCTGACCACCCAAACGACTTTCTAGTTTTATCTCTTAATGCCTGATTAAATGTATTAGCTTTTGCATCAATACAAGTCTTAAAGATTTCTATTTCCCCTTGTTGATAAGCTTTCTTTCCAAACTGAAAAATACCACAATCCTTACCACAGGCTACATAATAATTACAGAACAAATGAGAGAACTGCTTAAGAACTATCTTCAGAATTGACTTTTTCAACTCCGCTTTGGAAGCCATCGAAAGACTTTCACTTACCCTTACCTTTACTCCAGCCTTCTTTGCCACATACAAAGGAAACAAGTTCATAGTGTTGTTCATTGCATGAAAAACATCGTAATGATTTTCAGCAAACAACTTTTCCAAAGCCTTTATATGTTTACCTATTTGCTGGTAAGGAGGAATCACATGAAGTTTACCACCAAGTTGTTTCACCTCTTCAAATGGCAAGCTATTCGAATCGGAATCACAGACCAATTCAAATTGAACCTTCTCTGGATCCAAGTTTCTCAAATAAGCCATTGTAAGACTTTTCTGTCCACCAGAATCCATTTTGTTGACACTAATAAGTACTTTAATAGGATATATCATGCCACGAATCTCCTTTCTCCAGAAGCTACTGGCATGAGTGTTACTATGACACAATTATCACTGCTAACAGGGTTATAAATTACCCCCCCCATATTGGTTTCTATAAGTTTTTCCATATAATATTTTTCTAACTTTTCAGCTTCTGTCTTAGAATCAAAACCTGCATCAGCCACTTCCTTGGCATGGCTTCTGCGAACAGGAATATTCTTCTCAACAATAGGAATAATCTTCTCAGCCCACGCTGCTGCGCCATCATCCAAGTTGATGAAATGTCCCAGTTCACAAGCACTAGCTTCTGGAGTTACAGCCGTTGAAAAGAACATAGGCAAACCACAACTTTGGCTTTCCAATCCCACAACAGGCAATCCCTCATAGCGGGAAGGCAACAGGAAGGCATCGAAAGCATTATAGAACTGCTGGATATCTTCTCTTTTTCCAAGCCAGGACATAGCAGGTTCTATGCCGGTTTCCTTGATACGCTCTTTCATTTTTTCCTCTAAAACACCTGCACCAATGATAACAAACTGAGCTTTTTTCTGACGCTTATAGATTTCACTCATCACATCTATCAGGAACAGAGGATTCTTCTGATGCTCAAATCTTCCGATAAAGCCATATACCACCTTATCCTCCCAACCAAACTTCTTGCGGGTCTCGTTACGAAGTTCTGGCTGATAAGAATTAAACTCAGTATTGATAGCCGTTTTAAAGATTGCTATCTTTCCTTCTTCAAATGCCTTCTTACCAAACTGAAAGATACCACAATCCTCTCCACATGCCATGTAATGGGTGGCATAAAGATGAGAAAGCGGACGAAGCATATACTTTACGTATGTCTTCCACTCACCAGGAGCTGCCATTGACAAAGACTCTGAGATACGAACCTTTACGCCAGCTTTCTTGGCCGCATACATAGGGAAGAAATTCATCATACTGTTGTAAGCATGAACCACATCATACTTTTCTTTCTTGAAGAGTTCATACAAGGCATCAGTATGTCCCTTGAGTTTCTTGAAAGATGGCACGATAAACACACGACCACCTAATGCGTCAATCTCCTCCTGTGGAATGGCATTAGAGTCATCGTTGCATACGATATCCATCTGTACCTGGGTCTTATCTATATGGCGGAAGTACTCCATGATAAGATTCTTCTTACCGCCAGACAAGATAGGGCCACCTATAACTGCTACTTTAATCATATATGAAAACTTATAATCTTTATCAACCCAAAGGGAATTTCTTAGCTGCACATATAGCTTTCCTTACATAAAGACAAATAGAAACTATGGCTACAGGACCAAAAAAGCACAAACAATAAATAGCAACTAAATCTAAAGCATGAAAAATAGCGCCCAATAGAACTAACAAAGGTAGTATGCCTCCGATGCCGAAATTTTCATCAATTTTAATTTTCCAATTAGATGATTGTCTTATATCTTGTCGTTCATCAATTTCTGCTTTTAAAACACCTGCTTCTTGCAATTCTTTTTCTACATTTTTATATTTTTGATATATAAGTCTCATTAATGAATCAGAAGCAGAAGCTAACACACCGATTAAAACAATCCAAACATTTCCTTGATCAAATAGAATACCACCATCAAAGTAAGCAGAAAATCCAATACTTGAACATAATAATCCTACTAAGATATAACTACTCATTGAATCTGCAAATGGTCCAAAAGCTTCTTTTTTTACACTTCGAGCTATATTACCATCTACGCAATCCATAAGCAGCCAAAGATTTACACCTAATGCTCCAAGAATATTCAAATAATAATTCCCAAATAAAAAGCTGACGCAAGACAATATAGCAACAAATGCAGAAACAAATGAAACTTGATTTGCAGAAATACCTAAGTTTGCACAACGTGCAGAAAAATAAAATGAAAGTGGGCGATAAAACCAACGAGTCAAAATTGGATCTTTTTTTCGTTTCCAATCTGGCATAGTTTTATACATAAATTTAAATGTGTAATACTTTTCCATAATTGTTATTTTATTCTATTTAATTTATATTCATAAGAGTGAGCACCTTCGGCACGAAAATCTGCATGATATCGAGACAACACATTTTTAAAAACCTGTTCATATTCTGGTATAAACAAATCGTTTTTAGATTCCAACTCTTCTATTATAGCAAGAGCCAATGAAGAAATCTGATCTAAATTTGTTTTTTCAGAATTAAACGAGGTTCCCTTAATAGAGCCAGGACTAACATTAAGAATCCTGTTGCTACTTCCTGCTTTTAATAATTCAACATTCACACTTTCAATAAATATCTTAAGTGCAGCTTTTGTTGCAGCATATATAGAAAAGAATGGCGAACTCATAAAGCCTGCAATACTTACCATTACACCGCAATAGAAATCGTTATCAGATTCCAGCTTATCATAGAATCTCTTGATGATTCGCATAGCCGAAATGGTGTTTACATCAAACGACTTTGCTATCATTCTCTCATCTACATCCTTAAACAACTGCAATCTACCAAATCCGGCAGTTATCATCAATGTGTCTATATCTTGGAATTTATCAAAAATAGAATAATCTTCTTGGGTAAGATCAAATTGATAACATTCAAATTTTGAATTCAGATACTCTTTAGCCACACACGCTTTATCAACAATATACACCTTTTCTATTGTCTCGCGTTTAACCAACTCAGTAGCTATGCTTAATCCTATACCATTGGCACCACCAACTATTAATGCTCTTTTCATCATATTTCCGTATAATTTTCCTTTAAGTTATATTTTTCTATTATACCAGCTATAGTAACACTTTCATTCCTTCTAAGCTTATAGCTACTTTTCCGCTTGTTTACTATCATTGATATAAATTCTTGTATTTCATATCGCAAACCATCACCATCATAACTATAAAAATATTTCTTATTATTTGTTTGATTTTCGTATCTAACTTCAAAAAAATCCGTCAACCACCATGGAGCAGGTACATAGATATACCCCTTGGTTCCAGAAATAATAAGGTTGCCTTCAGTTTTTACACCTATACCTAATGTAATTGAAGCCGTAGCATGTTGATATGAGATATTAGCCTTAGTATATATATCAATGCCACTTTCTACTTTAGAGAAGAACTCTACCTTTGCATAATTACATCCCAATAGCTTAATTATAGACATAAGTGTTAATGGGGCATGTTCGTTCATCGCGCCACCAGCTTGTTCTGCATCATATTCTCTTATTGGAGGTTCAACTATCTTCGACAATGAAGCCTTTACATCAACAACGTCGCCTATGATTCCACTTTTAACAAGAGTTATTATATGACCAAAAGCTGGACAATATGCAGTTTTGCTTGCTTCCAATAGAACCAAATTATGCGACTCAGCATATTCATATAACTCATCGGCTTCATGCTTTGATAATGTAAAAGGAATCTCACATAAAACATGTTTTCCAGCCATTAAAGCAGCCTTCATGTATGAATAATGCGTCAAATGAGGAGATGCCACATACACAGCATCAATATCTGATAGAAACATATCATAACTTTTCCAAAAAGCCTTAACAGAAAAATCTACGGCAAAACTATCTGCACTCTCTTTGTTTGGGTTATAAACTGATGTAACAACAAGTCCGTCAACAACACTTGTTTCAGGAACAAATCTTCTAGCTATACGTCCAGAGCCAACAACCCCGATCCGAATTACCTTTTGATTTTCCGCACGTAGCATTGTTGAAGAAATACCTTGAGTTCTGGGAAGATACACCACCTCACAGAATTCATTAAGGTAGTCGAACTTACCTTCCCAATCAGAACCTATTGCAAAAATATCAATATTATATTTTTGGATGTCATCAATTTTCTGTCCAAGATAATCTTCTATAATTATTTCATCCGCATACCCAGTTTGTCTGACTGCTTCAACCCTTTCAAGTACATTATTTCTAACATTAAGTTTACCTCTCCCACGATCAAAACTGTCACTAGTAACACCAACAATTAAATAATCACCAAGTTCCTTAGCACGTCGCAATAGGTTGATATGCCCTTGGTGGAGAAGATCATATGTTCCGTAAGTTATAACTTTTTTCATTATCGTAAATTTAATTGAATTCTTCTCATTATTGCCAAAATCTTTAAACCAATATAAAATTTATGCTTAATAAAGAAAACTACAATACGTCTTTGTTTATCCAAGTCCATTTCGTTAGTATTGTTTAAAGCCTCTTTAACTAAAGGCAATTTCAAATAATTATCATACCAATTCTTTTGTTCTTTATATGCCAATTTAGAAAGCGGATTAAAGACACCTTGTATTGCAGTTGTAATTGCTACATATATTACTCTATTTAGAAGGTTCTGACGAAATTTAGGTATTACAGGATGTTTTTTGCCAAAATCATCAATAAATTCTAACCCGCGTATCATCAAAATATTGTTTTCTAAACTTGGTACATGAGTTATACTTTCATCATTATAAACATAATTATAAAAAGGAGTTGGCATATAATAAGCAGATTCAAGATATTCAAATTGCATAATATTATATATGTATCCTTCAACACCTTGTTTTAATTCAACATTATGTCTAATATTATATTTATTAATGAAATCTAGATATACCAACTTACTTGTAGCAGTAGCCATCCACCCTTTGAAAGACAATGTTCGTGCTTGCAACTCACGACATTCTTTATTTGTTTGAAATAATTCAGGCTCATTATCACAAACAGGTGAAGGTATAGTTTTTTTTGAATAAACAAGTTTTTGATTAAACAATACCATTTGTACATTTTTCTCTTTCAAAGTGGTATATGTTTTTTCACAACAATCAAAATCAAGATAATCATCACCATCAAGAAACATAAATGTTTCACCAGAACAAGCATCAACTCCTGAATTTCTAGCTGCAGCTAACCCTTCATTCTTCTTATGTATAACCTTAATACGATTATCTTTCTTTGCATAATCATCACAGATTTCTCCACATCTATCTGGAGATCCATCATCAACAAGAATGATTTCAATATCCTTCAGAGTTTGATTAATACAACTTTCAATACATTGTTTTAAATACTTCTCTGGCACCTTATAAATAGGTACAACAATACTAACTAAAGTTTGATTTTTCATTACACACAAAAATTTTAATTATATTTATTCATAAGACTTAGCATAAATATACACAGCTTTTATGATAAAACTAATGGTACATTTTACCTGCTAACAAAAGATTAAAGTTTATTGCCAATATCGTAAATTAACCAAATAGATTTAATTTTTTCAATCAAATATTGAATGATATGGAAACATTAATTCAGGGTAAAATCCCAATTGTTTATAATATCTGTAAAATAAATAACAAACAAGAATAGTAATATAAATGTTTTTTTTATTTTTGTCTTTTGTCCATGATATAATCAAGGAAATAAGAATATATTGAGAAATAGATAGATAACTACCTAAGCGAGCTAAAGATCCTATTGTTCTAAGAAAGATAGTATGAATCAACATATACAATATAAAAGCATTTATATTTAACTTGAATATTCTGATTATACTTTCTTGTTTCATATCATAAGAGTGAGAATTTGTCATATTTTTAAAAGAAATATAGAACAATGAGTATAAGCCCATATTTAAAATGAACGGCAGTATAGGATTCGTATAATTAGCATCCGATAAGACATTATTGTGACTATATTCATAGTAATAACCTGCGATAACAGAACCAATAGAACCACCGACATGACTCACAATAAATCCCATTAAAACAGGTATTAAATATTCACCAAATATAAAAGCAGCAATCATTAAAATAAACACAACTTTATATTTTAAGAAAAACTTCTGCAAAAATATAGAGATTGGTAACAACACAATTGCACTCTGATGGCAAAAATAGGCAATAATATTCAATACTATATATTTCTTTCTTTCAGCTATAACCAAAAAACAAAAGCCTAGAAAATAGATAACAACAGCTAAATCTTGTCTTACGGGAAAGAAATTTGCTGAAGTGACAATACTAGCAAAACATACTATCGGCTTATTATTACTAAAGAAAGTACTTATTTTATAATAAATGCTTAAAATAATAAAATTTGAAACTAATAAGAATGACGTATATGTACCAAATAGCTTTTTACAAAGAACCATTAAGAGGGCCCAGCCTGCTTCAAGGTTCTTATAAACCATACCATCATCTTGAGTAATATACTTATAAAAGTTGCTAAAATCTAATTCATTAAAACTTTTCTCATACCAGTACCAATCTGTACCTAAATCCCAGCGTAGACCTCTGAATAAAGTTAAAACTATTATCCAAAAAAAGATTACTCTTTTCTGCGCCTTCAAATTGGATATATATGAACAGAGAATAAGTGGTATATAAATTAATGAATAGATTGAAAAGAAATTATCCCATTCCATAACCTTATTAATTTTCTATTAACCCATTAAAATATCCTATATATTTTTTTGCTATAGTTTCCTCACTAAAGTTTTTTCTTATTTTCTTACAATTTTCGACCTTTATTCTGTAATCATCAACCGTTATTTTAGAAGCTATATATATAGCCTCTTTAAGGAAACCTTGATTATACAAGATTGCAGACTCTTCATTATAAGTATCTGAGAAACACCCAAACTTAGGTGCAATAATAGGCAAACCATAAAATAAAGACGTTAATAACGGACCAGATTGGGTAGCATCTCGGTATGGTAAAACCAAAAAATGATGTGAGCTGAATAAATCTGGAATTTCATCGTTATCAACAAATCTAATATTTAAATTAAACAAATCATTATGCTTTATTCTTTTTTGACAATCACTCCATGCATTTCCTTTTCCAGCAATAGTTAAAGAAACATTCTTAATACCATCTGCATACAACTCTTCTATTGCGTCTATCAACAAGTCAAGGCCCTTATAAATATTGATACTACCAAAAAAAAGTAACTTTACGCCATTAGATATATCTGAAACTTTCAAAAGTGAAGAACCAAAATTTTTATAGCTCATTCCTAAATTAGGAATACTCTTATGATAAGTATCAGAATATAACTTTTGCTGATTTTTAGAAAACACACAAGGATATTTGTACAACAATCCCGTTGTTAAAATTTTCAATTTCCACGCTAGAGATAACCTGAAAGATTTATTATATGAATGCATTTTGACATCATGAATCCCATAAACGATTTTTTTGCATTTTATCATTGGGACTTGTAACATCCACCCCCACTCAGACATACAAGTGAAAATTAAATCTGGTCCTATCTTATTTATCTGATTTCGAATGTTCATGAAAAAAGACAAATTTTTGAGACTTCTAACTCTAAAAAGGCGGGTGCAGACAATCAATTTTATAGAATTCTCATTTGCATAATCTACTGCCTCATCTTTAGAGATATTAACGTTTTTATTAGGCTCATCTATTAAAAACCACGTCAAATCATACACCTTGTTTAAGTGCTTCAAAACAGTAATATCGGTATCACCGAAACCACCTAAATTTATATAAACAAGTTTCTTCTTATTCATGTTCTAATATATATCTAATTTTATTTACTAAGCTATATTCACAATTTTCTGCAACTCTGATGCTCTTCTTCACTCCAGCATTCTCGCCAGCTTCTACATCACGATGGCTATCACCAATCATATAAGATTCTGACAAATCTATGTTGAAGTCTTTAGCTGCCTGCAACAAGAGACCTGGCTTTGGTTTGCGACAATCGCAATCTATTTTGTATTCTGGGCGTTCTCCTTCGAAGCCCTTGTCTGGATGATGAGGGCAGATATAAATACCATCTACATAAGCTCCTTCTTTACCTAAGAGGGTTGCCATTTTCTTGTGTATCTCGTTGAGTTCATCCCATGTGACCTCTCCTCTTGCTATCACAGGCTGGTTTGTGACAACAATTGCCAAATATCCACTTTGGTTAATAAGCTTAATTGCCTCAGCTACTCCTTCTATCAGTTCAAAGTCATCTATATTGCGAAGGAATCCCACATATTTATTGATGGTTCCATCACGGTCAAGGAATATGGCTTTCTGCTTGTTTGTAAGATTTTTTGCCTGAACAACACCATTTTTATAATCAGCCTCCACTTGATGGAAACGTTCTGGCGTACCCATGTCCTTTACATACTCAGGACTGTCATAACAGAACATCATGTTTGAGCCACACAAAGGTTTGAGTATCTGTCGGTCCAAGTCAACCTTTCCTTGTGGGAATCCAGACTCTTTGTTGATTTCAAGAGATTTCAAACTAATATCCAAAGCCTTAGGATCTATCACATGAAGACCAGCATTCACACGATTTTCATACCACTGTGGACGTTCATCTTCTTTGGCAAGCCATTTCTCTACATGACCGTTTTCATCAGCAATAATCAATCCACTATCGTATGGATGCGAATTAGGATGAGTAAACAGAGTAACAAGACCTCCATGATTCTGATGGAATGCAACCATACGATTGAAATCAACATCGAATGCTGCATCCGCATTCAAGAGAAGGAAAGGCTCATCACCTATTTTTTCCCTCAGTCTAAACAAAGCACCAGCATTGCCAAGAGGAGACTCTTCTACAAAATAATCAATCTTTGCTCCAAACTGACTGCCATCTCCAAAATAGGAAATAATCTTGTCGGCTAGATAACCTACGGTCAAAATGATATCTTTAAAACCTTGCGCACAGAGAGATCTTATTTCTCTTTCAAGGATAGGCATACCAGCCACAGGAATCAGTGGCTTGGGTATGTTAGGAAAAAGTTCAGCGATGCGGGTACCTCTACCGCCCGCCATAAGTATTGTCTTCATACGAGTTTTTTTTGAACACGCATCACTCGAATAACACGAATTGATATAAAATCCGTGCGTTTTTTGTGATCCGTGTGAGTTTATCAATTTCCAAAGAATTTCTCTTCCAACATCAAGCACAAGCAATGATATACAGGAAGATGAAGTTCCTGAATCTTATATGTTTCAGTCTCTGGGACATGGATACAAACATCTGCAAATGTTTCCAATCTGTTTTCGTTCTGACCGGTCAATCCAATTACCTTCAACCCCTTAGACCTTGCAGCTACTGCTGCATAAAGTATATTTTTACTGTTACCAGAAGTTGAGATACCCAAGAAAACATCACCAGCTCTACCCAAGCCATTCACCTGCTGAGCAAAAATCAATACCGGAACGGCATCATTCATAAATGCAGTTGTCAATGAAGGTTCTCCTACCAAAGAGATGGCAGGAAGCGAGCCTTGAAGATGATCAGCCAACACTGTACCCATCTCTGCATCAATCTGCATCAATCGGTCAATCTGAGCAGCATAAATCTTGCGTTTCAATTTAAACTCCTTCATCAACTCACCGACTATATGTTCAGAATCTGATGCCGAGCCTCCATTACCTGCTACCAGTAACTTGCGGCCAGCCGAATAAGCTTCCTCCAGGATTTGATAAGCCTTCAAAATATCATCCTTACAACTCTCCAATTGCGGATAACGTTGCACCAAAGTTTCAATATGTTTATCCATTTCATTAATTATCTTTTGCCTGTAAGCACCTTACTAAGTTTCGGCGCATAACGATTAATTATAATATAAATTTCTCTTGAAAAAATAATCGTCAAAGCCATAATGACAAATTGTAATAGGAAACAAACGATTTCGCTTGATGGTCTTAGCAACGCAAAAATGCCCTTGCTAATGTATCCAACAAAAAACGCATGAGTAGCAAATATAAAAAAGACTGATTGTATCAAATCCCTTGATATTTTACGACTAAACTTTCGAACAGCAACCAACCCAACAAAATACAAACATCCGATACCAAAGATATTCGATAGTAAATGAAAATAATAATCTTTGGTCATAGTATCTAATACAGCAAAGGGAATCCAACATAAGCTAATTACCATAAGCGCATAAAAATTGGGTGTCTTCTCTGCTTTTAAGATTGCCCAATAGCAACCTGCAGAAAAATAAAACAGAGATCCGAAACCAAGCCCTGGAATCATTTCCACTTTAAATAGCATTCCTGCGAACAAAAGCAGCAGCCATAGAAGCTTAAACTTCTTTATAGAGAAATATATGACAGGTGTAAGCAATACACACATCATCAAGTCTCTTATATACCAAAATGGATAGTAAATAGGACAAGTACCATCAGGAGTACACCAAAAAGACTTAATACAATAGAAAAAATCTATAGGTTGGTTTACAATGTTTGGAAACAAACCAGCTAAGACTGGCAAATGTTTAATGCAACATTCCAACAATGCCAAGGCATTCCATATCAAGTAAGGTATCAACAGAGATTTTACTCTTCGTTTTAACTTGCTTTTATAGATTTCTGTCGTCAAACCTGCTACCTTATAGAAAAACATATAACCTGAGATAACGAAGAACACAGGTACTGCCGACCTTCCTATGGACTCTTGGAAGAAATACAAGGCATCATGATACAAAATGCCGAACTCAACATGCTCATCTGCTTGTAAAGTGTGTATGAGAACCACGATGCATATCAATGGAAATCTCAGGAAATCAAAGATTTCAATTTGCCCCCCCGAATTTGCTTTTTACAATTCATCACATTAACATTCATTTATACTGTACCTTATTCAATGCTGTCACATTATCTGTTGGATAAATCTTCCAGCCATGCGCACCTCCATCAGAGAACTGGAATGGCATCACAAAACCATTAAGTTTCTTCAAAGCCTCTTCCACTTCTTTTTTACGGGTAGGTTCTACCACGAACATGATAAAACCGCCACCACCAGCACCAGATACTTTACCAGCCTTAGCACCAGCAGCCATCGCAACATCCATAGCCTCCTGAATAATAGGATTGGTGATGTTATTTGCCATCTTCTTCTTATTCTCCCAACCTTCACGGAGAATATCAGCAAATCCATCAATATCACCCTTCAAAATAGCTAGTTTCATGTCCTTGGCACTCTGCTTAATCTTATGCATAGCTTCCACAGCATCATTGTCACCATGAGAAGTATTCTTCTTCTGTTCCTCAATGATAGCAGCACTACTACGGCTCTTACCTGTAAAGTAAAGAAGCATACTTGCCTCCAACTCATCGATAATCCATCGCTTAATCTTCAAAGGATTTACGATGACAATATCATTCTGCAAGAACTCCATATAGTTGAAGCCACCGAAAGCTGCAGCATACTGATCCTGCTTGCCACCAGAAAGTCCCAAGTCCTTGCGTTCAATCTCATAAGCAAGACGGGAAATCTCATAATCACCCAATGGCAAACCAAGCCATTCTACAAATGCCTTCAAGATACAAACTACCATTGTAGATGATGTTCCCAAGCCAGAACCTGCAGGAGCGTCATTATAGGTAGTAATCTTAAAAGATTTAGCACCTACACCAAAATCCTTTACCACTCGATTATACACACCCTTAATGAGACTTGCCTCACCATCAATCTCCAGACATTCTGTCATCGGATAACTCTTATTGCAATGCGCATCAAAAGCATTGATAGTTATCTGATTGTCTTCAGTCTCTTCGATTGTACAATATGCATACAAATTAATTGTAGCATTCAATATCAAACCTCCGTATATATCGCTGTATGGCGACACATCGGAACCACCTCCTGCCAAACCAAGGCGAAGGGGCGCTTTACTTCTAATTATCATAGAACAATTATGACTTTTCTATTATTTGTTTATAAGATGATTCTATATACGTATCTAATGATTCTAAATAGTTTTTTGTATGCATTTTAATTACATCCATAGTTATACCACCATCAAATAACTCTCTCAGGCATGAGATATAATCTTTTGCGTCTACACACTCTTTAACAGGAATGTTTGAGGGATCATATACACCTTCCAAGGAGTGAGTATGAGCTAAAACATATTTTCCATAAGATATAGCTTCAAAAGTTTTAACTTTTAATCCTGTTCCAGAAAACACAGGATTTATAGCTATATCTCCTAATTTATAAAAATCATAAGGATCATGAAATCCTCCTAGTAATTTTATAGAGTCTTCATGACAATCTTGTTTAAGTACTTTACATATACTTCCACCTATATAAAGTTTCATATTAGGAAACTCCCTATGTAAAATAGGGAAGATATGTTTAATAAACTGCTTAATACCATTTAAATTATGAACATTACCACCTGAAAAGAAAAGTAAAACTTGGTTTCTGACAATAGGAGTTTCAATATATTTAAAAGGCATAAAAACTGTCTTTACATTTGTTTTTGGAGCAAGATATTTATAATAAATTGCTTCATTTTCTTGTATTGCCAGAATATCTGTTGCCCTATTTAAAGCTATAGCCTCTTTATTAGGACTATAAGAAAACCATGAATATTCTCCTTTGAAAAGCTTATATGAAAATACATCATGTGTATATATTAATTTGTGCTTAACTGATGATTTTTCCAACAGTTTTGACATCCAAATATAATTTACCATAATAGTATCTATACCTTTTGCAGAAACTAAATGCTTTACAAATTTAGGAATGAACCATGGGCAATACAAATCTAATGACTGATAATTGATTCCAAGTTTTGTACATAACTTTGAATGTAATTTCTGCAAAAGCACTTGAATTTTATTAGTCCTGAACAAGAATAATTTTTCTTTCCATGCAAATTTCATTTCAGATATATCCTCATCAGTCATTGATCCATTATTAACTAATAAGAAATATACATCATAGCCCATTTTTTGTAAAATATCAGCATTCTTTCTAATACAAGTCCTATTTCCTGCCGTCAATGGGTTAGAGGGACAATCACTTACAATTAAAATTTTCTTTCTCTCCATTTCTATCACTATTTAATTGTACTATTAAGAAAGCAAAAACTAGCCGTTCGCATTTTCTCGAATCCTAAATCTAAGATTTTCATCAACGACCCAACTCTATCATTACCTCTTCTTGCATTCCCCATAAACTTAAATTTCTTACCAAAGATTATAGAGAAGACTACGCCATGATATGAATCGGTGATAACCATATCACAACATCTTATATTGTTAAGCCATTGCTCTATTGAAACTATACCTGCATCGAGCAACCCATTGATAACGTAAGGTAAGCCACATGAATTAAGTTCATTTTTAATAGAGTCATTCATATCTAAAGCATAGCAGAAAATCTTTTCTATTGTAATATCCTTCACATCATTTCTCTCTTTTATCAATGTTAAATAGTCCTCTGCAGAGAGCAAAAGGGTCGGATCTAATGTCCATTCAGCCTTTGGTTTTATCCAACCATTTTCTTGAAACATTTTTAATGCAGACTCTTCTCTTACAGAAACTGCATCGAAACGACCATATAGCTTAGCTAACTTTTTCGTCTGCTGAGCAGAATACTCATTTTTATTGGTACCCATTGATACAGAATAAGCTATCTTCTTTATATCATCAGGTACGAATTTTAAAAAGAAGTTTTCACAACCAATACTATGTGTCATACCTTCTCTCCATACCTGATCAGAACCAACAACTACAGCATCATAATTACCACTATTCAGCAGTTTTTTAATCCCAGAAACATTTCTTACCTCAAATGTGTGTGGAATATATTTTTCATAAAAAGCCAAAGCATTTGCATCTATGATTTTTCGAATATCCTTATTATGTTTTTCCAATAAGACATCAACCTTTTTTCCCCCCAGCAAATACTTCTTGATAATTCTTTTTGGAATGCTATACGGATACTTATACCAAGGCAACGAGTAATCACACTGTAGATTGATATGCTCCACCTCGTGCCCCATTCCTTGGAGAACTTTTATAAGAGCATATCTTTGAAGATTTCCGCCATAGTTATTATCAAACGGAAGATTTAATAATGCTATTTTCATCTAATTCTAAAATTTACCTATAAATATTTTCAGATATTTATGATTGAACAACCATATTGTGGCTCCACTCAATACAGTAGCCAATATGAATGTTATGATATAAAAAGTAAAGCCTGATATTGTTCCATAAGGAGAGATGATGTTGGGAAGTACCATAGCCAATAATCAGAGATAAGCGAAATGAGACATATAGACCTAATGTAATCTTTCCTTCATCTATATCTATTATTTTTTATGAAATGAGCCCCCGACCACCTTCCTGCCACAAGCAGAAAAGTAGCTTAATAAATAGCCCGTGGCATTAGGTAGCCAAGAGGGCTCAAAAAGTTATTATCTATAAACACTCACTTTAATATATTATTTCTTATTAATTCTCTCGTTTGTATATACCATAATTTCAACATTAGGAATGACATCTGCAAAACTATTTCGCAAGTTTTCCGAGCCTGTAATGTCTCATTTTTTCCTTAGAAACAAGGAGCAACACTACATGAAGATTCTCGCATCCCTTATTTGCCATTATCTCATATATACGAATAAGGTTTCGTTTTATGCTATCTGCCATAGTTGGTTTGTAGTTTACCTTCACCTCAAATAGATGAAGTTGCCCATACTTTTCCGCAACGCCATCACATATTATTAATGCCACTTTACATTCTCCTTGATAACCTTTGCAGGAACACCGCCTACAACGGCATGAGCTGGCACATCTTTTGTAACAACAGCGCCTGCAGCGACAATGGCGCCCTCGCCAATATGAACACCCTTCAATATCTGTGCGCCCTGTCCTATCCATACATGGTTTTCGATAACAATAGGTTCAGAAATTCTATAACCTTCTTGCTCTATCGTATGACCATCGAAAGAACGAATTACTACATCACGCCCGATAGCGCAATCCTTGCCGATTTCGATTCTATCACCGCAGGTAATCTGTACATTCTCATTGATGAAACCACCATGAAGGATTAAATGTCCTCCCTTGATAACTCTTACATACGAACCTGCAAACATCGTAAACTGATCGTTGACTGTCATTGTTGCATTCTCTTCCAATAACAATCTTGTTTCCTTGTGTGAACCTTTTACCTGTGGGTTACCTATTGTAAGAGTTTGCTTCAGATTCAATAAAGACCCCTTCTGCAACTCAATAGTTACATGAGGAAATATCGTAGCCACTAGTTTCTTCCCTCTTTTTACATGAGAAGAAAATATATTAAGAGAAAGGAATGTCTTCCAGTTTCTGACAGAAATTCCCAATGTACGGACTAATCGTAATAGTTTCTTCAACTTGCGGGCATAATTTCTTAACCTATTCTTTAATCTGTTTGTGAACGTAGGCAAAGGGAAAAACTTTTCAGCAACTTGATCAAATGGCATCTTATCTAAAGCATCAAAGAAGGCATCTCTGTTTGGTCTAGCTGGAGTCAAGGAAGAATTCAATGCTGGATTACCTGCTTCAGCATCCTTCATCGTAAACTGGCGCCAATTGATTTTATCTTTGATTGCATCAAACAGAGCTTTACCTTTATCAGAATTTACCATTACAAGTGAAGTACCTCTATCCTGGTCCATAGAAGGATCAATATTTTCTATTCCCCAGAAATCTGCCAATGTAATATCCGCCTTCTGTGGAAAGCCTTTGAATGTGCATTGGTAGCAAGAAGGTCGGGCAAAATTACCGCTCTGCAAATAACCTATGAAGAATAGGTCATGCCAGCGATCCTTGCAATATTCCTGTCCATTCTCAAAGTTTACACGCAAAGAGAAATTATGCCATCCCCACTTCTTGTTCTTAAACTTAATCTGTGTTGCCTTTGAACCATATTGCTTCTCCAACATATCCATATACGACAGGAATACCTTAGGAGAATTGACACCACGGCAAATAAAATCACAGGTGGTCAGATTGTCATACTCCTTGCGCAAGAACTTATACAATCCTTGTATCTGACATGGAGCACCACAGAAGAACACCTTTTCACCTGCCTTCAACAAATCTCGAACTTCCTTGTAGACTCCTTCCATTGAACTCTGGAGGTACTTGGAACTTCTAATCTCAGGGAGCAGTTGACGGTCTGGGGATACGATATGTCTTACTGTATGATCTTTGTTATAAATTGCTCCACCGACATAAGCATTCTGCTCATACATAGCCAATGCCAACATAGAATGAATACCACCAGATGTACTATCTGTACGAATAGCTTCATCTTTGGTATAAGCAGCATATACTAAAGGCTCATCATAACGGATTACATTATCTGCCTTTGTCAATACCGGACAGGTCTTCTGGCACAATCCACAATCAATACATAAGTCCTGATTTATCTCGGGATACCAAAAACCTTCCTTATCAGTCTGAAAGGTAATGGCTCCCTTTGGACACACATCACCACATGCATTACAGCCACAACACTTAGATTTTTCTATTATTTCCTTCATAAAATTTGGTTGTCTTTCAATTCTTCTATAATCATCTTGGTAAATTGCTTTCTGCCATGAAGATTAAAAAAGAATGAATTGATATATAATGAACTATCTGTAAATCGTTTATCCTTCAAATGATTTAATACAAGACATTTTTGAGTATTTGCCTCATGGACATAAGCCAAAATCTGATTATTGACAAAATCTTCAGAGAATCTATTGCCCAAATAATCCGTAACAGGCAAGATACAAATTACTGGACGCAGTTTTCTGTCCAAACAAAACTGAATCATCTCATGCAAGAGATGAATATTGCGCTTGATATTAGTCTTATTGGTATCTGAGAGAACCAAATTATTGATGTCTATATCAAACTCTCGATTCCAGCAATTTATCCAAAAATCAGCATCAGCATTCAACTGCTTTGCATCCATAGGATTTTTGTCAAGTAACAAACGGTTAGAAGCCGCAGGAATATCCTTGATTAATCGCTTGATTTTCTTTGGATGAAACAGCAAAGGATAATCAATGTATGTAGTCTTTGTTTTTAGAGAATATCCTACAATATCATCTTCTGGTAAAATGCCATAATACTTCAGATGGTCACCAAATGGATGCCGATATAAAAAAAATTTTAGGACGCATATTGGTATCAATACTGCGGCTTTATCGGCTAAATGATGGCATTCTTTGCGTAGTATGGCAAAGTCGTATTCCAATGATTGTGGACCAACAGCCCAATTCATTGCCTTCACATTTAATCCATCATAATTGAAACCAAACTTAGGATGATTACTACCCAAATTTACTAGTTGTAATCCATTAGGAATACTATCATCATTACGAAACTTCTTTGTATCAGCAAAAATGTTTCGATAGTCATTTGTCCGTTTATAGAGAGCATTCAAAGCAAAAGCTCCAACTAAACATAATGCAAATAAAACAATTATAAAAAAAATCATATAAAGCTTATTGAAGTGTCCAGCCTCCATCAACTGAGATGATTTGGCCGATTATATTATTTGAAGAATCACTAGCAAGAAAAGTAGCTAAACTTGAAATTTCCTCAACCAATGTATATCGCTTTGTTAAATGGCTTGGCATAAAGGCATTATCTTTAACATCTTTTCCCTTAACACCATCATGAATATTAGTAACGACATTGCCAGGAGCAATACCATTAACCACAATACCATGATGAACAAGTTCTTTCGCCAATCCTTTTGTTATACAAGTAGCGCCCCATTTAGAGACAGAATAAGGATCAAAACCGGACTTAATGCCAGCAATCGAAGTTATGTTTATGATTTTACCTTTGATATGATGGTTCACCATATATTTTCCTTCAGCCTGGCACATAAAGAAGAGGGCCTTTTGATTAATATCTGCACATTTATCAAAACTAGCCTCAGTTATGGAATCCCAAGATGCTGCATCAAAGACGCCTGCATTATTTACAAAAACGTCAATTGGACCATACTTCTTATCTAAGTCTGCAATATTATCAGAAGCAGAATGGATATCTGCTATATCCCATTTTATAGAATGTATCTCTGGGTACGCAGCATTTAATTCCTTCAGATTCTCTTCGTTTCTTCCAGAAACTATGACTGTAGCTCCTTCTTCCAAAAAGGTCTTAGCCATATTTTTTCCAATACCACTTGTACCACCAGAAATAAAGATAGTCTTGCCTGCCAGACGTTTATTTGGTTGAGTAAAAGAAACATTAACTAAAACTACCCCCCCCGATTTAACATATTTCAACATATTCTTAAAATACTGTACATACTTTCTAATCATAATTTTACCTTTTTAAAATTGAACGAATTTTATTTATCACAAAAGCCCTCATATTCTTATCAAGACCTAAGAAATAGATCAACAAAGATGATGACAGCACACTTACTATACCAACAGAAATGAATCTTAGCCAACCATCAGGCATCATATAATAAGTAGTATAAGGCAGAACAAACATCAATGCTCCAATCGGGAAAACCCTACAATATACAGACTTATAGAATGCTAAAGGCGACAATCCGATATATTTCTTTAAACACATCAGTTCAAAGAATGTTTCTAAGAACCATGGAATGACATTTACCATAAACACTGTAACTGGCGAAGCCCCCAATTTCAACAACACGTAACTGACAGGCAGAATCATCAAAAGTGCTCCACCTGCAGTAAGGTTGACCAATTTCATCTTACCTACTGCATGAATCATCATAACAACAGGACGCGTCATGGTTTGTACTACAGATTGTATTAATATAATCCTTAAGAATATTGGGGCATAAGCAGGATATTCTCCAAGCCATATATGCAACACAAATTCTAACTCTATGAATAGAGGAACTAGGATAAAAAGCAAGAGGAAGGCAGCAAGTTTGGAATTTACTGTAGATAACTTTATCATCTGGTCCGTTTCTCCAGCTGCATAATGCTTTACTATCTGAGGATTCACTGCCATCTGGAAGTTATTGACGAACTGCATCACCATTCCATTTACCTGAAAAGCTATTCCACGAGCAGCATTCACAACCGTACCAAAGAACATATTCAAGAGAATATTGACTCCTTCACCCTGGAACGTCACAGATGCACAACCAAAAATATTCCATCCGGAGAAGTTCATCATCTCCTTGAATATCTTCTTATCAAAAGCCTTGCTAAATTTACACTCCTCATAATGCCTTCTACAATATATATTATAAATCAAAGCAGAAATACAGTTCACGACGAGAAAGAGAAAGCCATATAATATCAATTTATCGTAATCAACAACTTGAATAAGAAAAACTATCAAGAGTTTCATCACCACATCAAAGATACTCATGTACGCATAAATATCCATCTTTTCATGAGATATTATGCTAGACATGTATGGCACTTGTATTACATTGATAAGCATTGTTATACAGGAAAACTGGAAGACCCAAAAGGCTGCATCCATTCTTCCTGCTTCAATATTCATCTTATTGTATAAAAACCATAAGCCAATAGTTTCTACTAACAAGAACAATACTAAAGCCAGCATTCCATGAAGTGCCATGGCAGTATTAAAAACCTTATGTAGCTTTTCCTTATTGTTTGCTCCTAATTCAAAAGTTAGAAAGCGTTGTGTACCTGTGGCTAATGTTCCATTTATAAACGTGAACATTGTTACAACACCTCCTACAACATTATACAATCCGTAATCAGAAATACCAAGTGTTTGTAAAACAACCCTTGAAGTATATAGACTTACCAGCATAGTGATAAGCATACGGAAATACAAGAGCAATGTATTCTTCGCTATTCGTTTATTATTATCTGATGTTTGATTTGACATAGACTTTACTTTAATACAAATCCAGCTTTTGTGATTGATAATGAATTGAAGGGGTCAGACTATTAATAATCTCCAGTATCTTTTTTGCCATAATATCATTTATCGAACGCATCAAAGGTACTATGTCCTTATAATCCTCATAGTTATTATATTGTATATGGAACTCAGACTCTTTGTTATGTACAATTGCGCAACGAGTATCATATATAAAACGAGCCACTCCTTTATCTATATTGTTTTGTGGTTTGGTTGTATCCAAATAATGACCTCCTCCGTTTGCCTCACCAAAATATTGATCAACAAACGACCAAGAAGCCGTTACTTCTCTAGGATCCAAGGAAAACGAATTAAAAAGTTTAGAGAAATTTGCTATAATAGTATCTCGTTCACTCTTAACATATTTCGCACTCAGATTTTTTGTTTCCCTAAGAAAGGATTGTTTTATATTGGCTCGATTTACAATTTCTACCATTTGACTACGATATATCATATATTCTGCTATCTGATACATTTTTATAAAGGCAGTCAATATATCTGTTGCATGAAGCCAGTCATTGAAGACATCATAAATATCATAAAATTCCTTGTAAACGATATTCTTATTGTAATCAAATGAAGCTAAAATAGGGTTTGTCCCCCATGAAAATACAAGTTCTTGTGGTATCTCTATACTATCTTTATTGTTCATAGAAGATGCCAAAGCAAACGCATACAAATTTTCAAAGTTATTGGCTTCTGTTTTCATAAGTCCTAACCCTGATTTATCTACCTCTATAATATAAGTATTTTTTTGCTCTTTGCCAAGCAATTCTTTCAGCAACTTCTTTTGTCGATTTTTATCTGCTACAATACTTTCTATAAACAACAAGCATTCCAAAGAATATGTTTCATTCCTATTTTTATACAAAGTAGAAGTCTCAATAATCCTTAAACTATTATCAAAATAATTCAAGCACCTAGAATATCTTTTGTCACTATGCTTTTCAAACATTTTTATCTTCCCCCTATTATAGACATCATCATCTATATCAATATTACTATTATCGATGTTCTCTTGAATTGTCAATAACAAAGGTTTTATCTCAGAATATAGAGTTCCTGTAGTCAACAACTTACTTAATGCATACGTTACATTATCACTATCCAAGTAATCTTGAACATCATCATAATCATCCGTTCCTTTTGGTATACCTGAATAATTATTCAAAATAAAGCCAAACAAATCCTTATACAATGTCAACCTTTTCATAACTTTTATTTCATTATTGCTTGATTAAAGGCTTCTTTCCATGACATCGCAGTCCCATCTAATACATTTTGCGTATATATCATAACTGCTCTACGAAGAACCTTACCAATATTTACTTTTGCACCCGACAATTCAGAATAAACTTTATTGTATTCATCCAACCTAAAAGCTTCTGCACCTACTATTGATTCAACACTTTGTGACAAATTTGCTAAAACATATGACGAATCGTGATTTAGTGCTTGTATATGTTGACCTATACCAGCCATCATACCAGAAATAGTGGTGTCTTTGGCGAACCAATTGGAATATTCTTGATTAACACTTATTTTTTTGTCTAGTATATTGAACATATCAAGAAATTTTCTGACGAAGCCGATTGTAAAGACACCATCCATAGAAGACAATAGCATATCATTTTGAAAATCATCTTTATACAGCATATCTCGAGACAAGCGCATTGGCTTCATATTAACCAAAGATTGCACTCCTATAATAACGGTGCTCATAGAATATTCTCCTATATTGCGATTGGTAATCTTACCGTCTTTTGAACGTAGGATTTTTATCTTGCCTTCATCAAATGTATTCTCTTCAAATAATCTCATATATATCAATTCAAATTGATGATTTAGACTCATCTGTTTCTGTCCAGCATTCAATATCAGCATTTGTTTGATTTCTTGATCTACTGATAAATCTGTCCATATATAAAGATATAAATCAAAATTAGAATACAATTCATTTAAATTCCACACATTAATAGCATTATCATGCTTAAACAATCCTCTCACTTGTCTTGGAGAAACTGCCAATGAATAATCATCACATATAGTTTTGAATTCTTTCGTTACTAATCGATAATCGTTACTATTCTTTTCTTTAGCCAATTTTGCAAGTTGATAGTAAATCCAAAAGCGAAATGTCCGTTGCAATCCATCCAATATATTAAATTGATTGATACTTAAAGTTTTATCTCCATCTTCAAAATCTTTAGAGACTAAAGACACTGGCGCTAAAGGCTTATTTTCGACAACTGCATCTAATATCGTATCCAAAAAAGGATTAGAAACGATCCCCCTTTGTATTTCGTATCGGAAATTCTCTTCTGTTAAGGATTTTATGTATTCCAAAAGGGAGACTTTTCCTAAAATCCATCCTGGCTTATTATCTAATATTTTTATATCCATAATATATTGCTATTAGTAAATTAATTGTAAGCGGTCACTTTAGATACGTTAAGCACTAAAATGAATGCTTTTTGTAAGCATCCAACCCCTATGACAATACAACTCCATCCCCAGTGTTTACTGGGGATACAGGGTATTTTAAGAAATTGGACTTTTCTGATTTTTAAACAGGTTTAACTAAAAGT
>ERZ791833.277-NODE-277-length-28463-cov-35.1745_pt1 | contig 28463 bp, 20 predicted proteins | sample MGYA00510294_ERZ791833 | MGnify/ENA primary metagenome ERZ791833 (study PRJEB30046, sample SAMN00715270) | human gut metagenome | study: EMG produced TPA metagenomics assembly of the A metagenome-wide association study of gut microbiota in type 2...
ATACGAAACGACCGATACGGCCAAATCCGTTAATACCAATCTTAATCATTGTTCTAATATTTAAATTAAAAGTTTAAAAATTATATCTTTTAAGCTATCAAGCGAATCCGAAGGAGCTGATAACACCTTTTTTCATCCCTATCAAGCATTTTTCTTCTTTTCGAGCGCAAAGTTACAAAAAATTTTCTAACTTTGCACACGAATAGAGTATTAAATAAGTTAAAAAAGGGCGATAGAACTCGAATATTACCTATTTTTAGCACTTTAAGATGCCATACTGACAACTCCATATTGCAAAATGCAATTATTAGAAGGAAATAGAGTATGACACCAGAAGATAAAGTGAAGGTTGCGACTGAAACTTACACCTTATTATATTAAGGGGGAAAAGCTTCATGGCTCACTGAAAAGCAAAAAAGAGACCATTTCAAGGAAAGTATTAATCATTATAAACATTAAAGACTATGGGTAAATTTTTGAATGAATTCAAGCAATTCGCCATGCGTGGCAACGTGCTCGACATGGCAGTCGGTGTGATCATCGGTGGTGCTTTCGGCAAAATCGTAAGTTCTGTAGTAGATGACATCATCATGCCTCCTATCGGATGGCTCATTGGCGGTGTCAACTTCTCCGACCTCAAAGTCACTCTTCCTGCCGTAGAGATGATCGGTGGCGAGAAACTTCAGGCAGCAACCATCAATTATGGCAATTTTCTCCAGACAACTCTCGACTTCCTCATCGTTGCCTTCTGTGTATTCATGCTCATCAAGGTAGTGAACAAGGTTACCGCCAAGAAACAGGAAGAGAAGCCTGCTGAAGCTCCTAAGGCCCCAGAGCCTACTCCGGAAGAGAAGCTTCTGACAGAGATTCGCGATTTGCTGAAAGACCAGAAGGGATAACCACTGTTTTTCATGGCAGGATAAAAAAAAGAAGACAGGAATGAGAGGATATGAATACTACTATCAAGACTTGAGAAGAATTCTATCCAAGCCATTCCTGCCCACCCTTAAAGAAAAATATATTTTCCCTTAAGGGTTTTTATTTTTTTCCTTAAGGGAAAATATATTTTTCTTTAAGGGGGATATTCTATATATAATATAAGGTATAAAAGAAAAAGAGCCACATTTACTCCCCTACTTTTGAAAAAAACACATATTTTTTCACGTTTATTAGAAAAAAAATCCATTTTTACTTGCTTATTACATATTTTTTTTGTAGTTTTGCCACCGAATTAAGATCTAAGTATATACACTAAATCTTTATTAAACATCAACTCTTAACATAAATAATATGAGTAAGAACATGAAACCTAAAGACCAAATGAAGACAGCGTTGCTGATTTGTGCGCTGACTTCCATGTCTCCTGCGTTTGCAAATGGTACAATGGTAAAAGCTGACAACTTGACCCCCCCCTACCACCAGCATCCAACAGCAGAAGAAAGTAGCAACAGGACGTGTTGTTGACAATCAAGGCGAACCTCTTATCGGTGTTACCGTGATGGAAGTTGGCACGTCCAATGGAACAGTAACCGACCTAGACGGAAATTTCTCCCTCAGTCTGAAAAATCCTAATGGCAAGATTACAATTTCCTACATCGGCTTCAATCCACAGACTCTTACAGCTGCAAGCAACATGCAGATTACCATGAAGTCTGAAGACAAGGAGCTCAATGAAGTTGTAGTTGTAGGTTATGGTACACAGAAGAAGGTGAACCTCACCGGTTCTGTATCATCAGTAGATAGCAAGGCTTTGGAAAGCCGCCCTATCCAGAACTTGCAGAGTGGACTCCAGGGTATGATGCCTGGTGTTACCATCAGCGGTACCAATGGTGCTCCGGGTATGGACTCAGGTAGCATCAACGTACGTGGTGTGGGAACCCTCAACTCTTCCTCTCCTTATATTTTGATTGATGGCGTAGAGTCTGGTACCATGAGTAGCCTCGACCCTAACGATATCGAGAGCATCTCTGTATTGAAGGATGCTGCTTCTGCTGCCATCTATGGTTCCAAGGCTGCCAACGGCGTTATCCTTATCACTACCAAGCGTGGTAAGAGCGGCAAGCCTCAAGTTTCTTATAATGGTTATGTGAGTGTGCAGAATCCAACCAGCCTGATCGACCGTCTGGATTCATACGAGTATGCCCACATGCTGAATGATGCGCTCGAAAGCGAGGGCAAGGCTAAGAAATTCGCCACTGAAGAGGAAATCAATGCACTCCCTAATACCGACTGGTACGACCTGGCTTACAAAACAGGTTCTCTGCAGCACCACAACGTAAGCGTGAATGGTGCTACTGAGAGCGTAAACTATCTCGCATCTGTAGGTTACCTGAAGCAGTCGGGTATCTTGCCTCACGCTGGCCGTGAGCAGGTAAACGGCCGTACCAACCTGGAGATGAAGATCAACAGCCGCCTTACAGCCCGCCTGAATCTCGCTTACATCAAGAACGATTATACCGACCCTTCTTCTGCATACGCAGGTGGTGGTTCTGACCAGATCATCCGTCAGCTCAACTTGATTTCACCATGGATTACCGCTCGTTATGACGACGGCACATGGGGAACTATCTCTGATGGTAGCCCTATTGCATGGCTCGACAACGATCTGAAGGTATATCGCCGCAATACCAACTTCACAGGTCTCTTCGGTGTTGATTACAAGATTCTTGACGGTTTGACAGCTAAGTTGAGTGCATCTTATGTAAACGACAACCAGAACTACGACTACTTCCAGAAGTTCTTCGTTTACAATGCGAACAAGAAGACCGATCCAAATTTCCACGATGAACGAGTATATAAGTGGGAACGTAAAACTTTCGAAGCATTGTTGAACTACAACAAGACCTTCGGACAGCATACCGTTGGGGCTTTGGCAGGATGGCATGCAGAGGCTTACGACTATAAGTATTGGTACACTTACCGCAAGAACTTCCCTAACAATAATGTGACCGATATCAATGCGGGTGATGTATCTACCCAGAAGGCAGAGGGAAATACCCGTGAGTTGAATATGCTTTCATGGTTTGGTCGTGTTAACTACGACTTTGCAGGCCGTTACCTCTTCGAGGCTAACCTCCGTGCTGATGCATCCAGCCGTTTCGCAGATGGTCATCGTTGGGGTTACTTCCCATCATTCTCTGCAGGATGGCGTGTAAGCGAGGAAGCTTTCATGGAGGGTACCAAGTCTTGGCTCTCTAACTTCAAGATTCGCGGATCTTGGGGTCAATTGGGTAACCAGGAGGCTTTGAGCGACTACTATCCAGCTATCAATACATACAGTATCAACGCCAAGTATGCATTCGACGGCAAGGTAACATCCGGATACTACCAGAGTTCATACAAGATCAACACCATCACTTGGGAAAAGGCGACCACATGGGGCGTAGGTGTTGACCTGGGATTCCTCGACAACAAGATTACTGCATCTGTTGATTACTACAACCGTCTTACAGATGGTATCTTGATCTCTGTAGATGCTCCTTACGAGTTCGCTTTGGGTAGCTATCTTGACAATGTGGGTCAGATGCGCAACCAGGGATTTGAGATGAGCCTCAACTACAACGATAAGTTTGGTGAGGTGACTGTAGGCGCAGGCTTGAATGTTGCATACAACAAGAACAAGATTGAGAGCATGCCAGGTAAGGGATACGTAGGTACTGGCTACAACCAGCGCAACGCTACGGGTCAAGAGTTCAACAGCTACTATGTATATAAGGCTGACGGATTCTTCCAGACAGATAAGGAAGCACAGGAATACATGGACAAATACTGGCCAGCAGACGGCTCAAAGGGTGCTTGCCCATTCGGTGGTGGTAAGTTCAAGGCTGGTGACTTGAAATATGTAGATATCAATGGTGACGGCAAGATTGATGCCGAGAACGACCGCTTCTATGCAGGTAGCTCTGTACCTCGCTGGACCTTCGGTCTGAACCTGAATGCAGCATGGAAGGGCTTCGACCTCTCCTTGTTCTTCAACGGACAGTTTAAGGCTTATCGCTACTTCGATGCATACGAGGTAGAGGGTGCTTTTGTGGGCGACAGCTCTCACCCGGCAACCATCTGGAGAGACTCTTGGACCTACAACAAGTCAAATCCAAAGATGCCACGATTGTTTACTGACACAAACTCTCCTAGCTCTTCACGTAATGTTGTTTCTACATTCTGGCTCAAGAATGTATCTTACTGCCGTTTGAAGAACTTGCAGTTGGGTTATACACTTCCTAAGTCGGCACTCGAATTCCTTCATGTCAACAAGGTACGTGTTTACTACTCTTGCGAGAATCTGTTCACAATCGACAATCTCGACATCAACGTGGATCCAGAGGCAACCAGTCAGCGACTCAGCTCTTATCCATTGCTCCGCACTCACTCATTCGGTTTGAGCGTAACATTCTAATAACTTAAAAAGGATATTATCATGAGAAATCTTAAGAAATATATATTCATCGGCATGACCGCCCTCTTGGCAACCTCATGCTCCGATTTCCTCGATACAGCCCCAAAGGATGCTCTTTCACCTGTCAGCACCTGGCAGACTCAGGAAGACGCAGACAAGTTCCTCGTTGGCTGTTACAACAACTGGCAAGACCAGTACAACTCCGGTTGGGGTTGGGACGGTTTCCTCCTGTATTGGGATGGTACAAGTGACTTCGGTTACGACCAGTTCCCTTGGGAGGGTTATACTCCTATCGGTAATGGTACCTTGACCGCATCCAGCGGAAGAGACTGGTACGACTTCTCACGCATCCGCCGCGTCAACGAGTTGTTGGCTAACGTAGATAAGTGTAACATGCCAGAAGCTGCCAAGAAGGATATCAAGGCTCAGGCTCGCTGGATCCGCGCTTACCGCTACTTCCTGATGAACTGGAACTATGGTGGTGTGCCTCTCATCGAAAACTATGCAACTGCAGAGGAAGCGATGGTACCTCGTAATACCGAGCAGGAGGTGAAGGAGTATATCGAAAAAGAACTCGACGAGTTGGTAAACGATATCAATGTAACTCCTGCAGCCCGTGGTCGCATTGCCAAGGGTGCAGCTTTGGCTCTCCGTATGCGAGAGGCTCTCTATTATGGAGACTATGCTACTGCTAAGGATCGTGCAGAGAAGATCATTGCATTGAATCAGTATGAGTTGGATCCAGACTATGCTAACCTGTTCAATGTAGCAGGTCAGGATTCCAAGGAAATCATCCTTGCTGTACAGGCTGTAGAAAACGACTACTATAACGATGTGATTGGCCGTATGTACAACAATGCTGATGGCGGTTGGTCTTCTATCGTTCCTAGCTACGGCTTGATCGACACCTATGAAATGGCAAACGGCTTGACCAAGGACGAACCGGGTTCTGGCTATGATCCTACCCATCCATTCAACAACCGTGACCCACGTATGGCAATGACTGTCATCTATCCTGGTTGTGACTACATCAATGGTAATGGTAAAGAGGCTATCTTCAATACACTCGACAAGACGATTAATGGAGCTACCAATGCCAACTATTATCTCGCAGCCAACAACAGTTCAAAGACTGGTTTGACATGGGGTAAGTACTTGGCACCTATGAACCAGTATCCTGATATCTGGAACACAACCTGTCAGCCTATCGTCTTCCGCTATGCAGAAGTATTGCTAACTTACTGCGAGGCAGAGAATGAATTGAATGGTCCTTCTGCTCAAGTTTATACCTACCTGAATATGGTTCGTAACCGTGTAGGTATGCCTAATGTAGATGAAGCTAAGTACAATACCAAGGAGAAGCTTCGCGAGTTGATTCGTCGCGAGCGTGGTGTTGAGTTCGCAGGTGAGGGTATCCGCCGTGCAGATATCTTGCGCTGGAAGGATGCCAGTGGAAAGATGTTGGCAGAGACTTTGCTGAACTGCACATTGGAGCGCCAGGTTGGTACTGTGAACATGGATAAGTCTGTGGCTCCTGGTATGCGTGCCACTATCAATGTAAATGCTTCTGCAGCAGACAAGAAGATTGAGGATCGTGTATTCAAGACCACCAACCGTTATCTCCCTATCCCACAGGGTGCACGTGATGCCAATCCAAAATTGACGCAGAACGACGGTTATTAAAAACAAAAAGTACTGAGTACATCATTACCAAGAAGTACTCAGTACTCATCAATAAAAAAAAGGCCACCATCTGAGTTGAATTTCAAACTCAAATGGTGGTCTTTTTTATATCATTTCCACTCTTAAAAACGTGGAATTACTCCCATTCATTGACGTGGAATTTACTCCCACTCAATTGTCGAAGGTGGCTTTGAAGAGATGTCATAGCAAACGCGGTTAACACCCTTTACCTTATTGATAATCTCGTTACTTACCTTAGCCATGAAGTCGTATGGAAGATGTGCCCAGTCAGCAGTCATCGCATCAGTACTTGTTACGGCACGCAAAGCAACCGGGTGCTCGTATGTACGCTCATCACCCATCACACCTACAGAACGGACGGTAGAGAGCAATACGGTACCAGCCTGCCAGATCTGATCGTAGAGAGAAACCTCAATCTCGCCATTCTGCATGTCAGCAGGAACTCCGGCAGCCAGGACGCGGCGAGCTTCCTCACCACTCAACTTCACCTTATACTCACGCAAGCCACGGATATAAATATCATCTGCATCCTGAAGAATGCGTACCTTCTCTGGAGTGATATCACCCAAGATACGAACAGCCAAACCAGGACCAGGGAATGGATGACGGGTAATCAGGTGCTCAGGCATACCCATAGAGCGACCTACTCGACGAACCTCATCCTTGAACAACCACTTCAAAGGCTCGCACAACTGAAGGTTCATCTCCTTAGGAAGACCACCTACATTGTGATGGCTCTTGATAACCTTACCAGTAATGTTCAAACTCTCGATACGGTCAGGATAGATAGTACCCTGAGCCAACCACTTGGCACCAGTCTGCTTCTTAGCCTCAGCGTTGAAAACCTCTACGAAGTCGCGGCCGATAATCTTACGCTTCTCCTCAGGATCTGTAACACCAGCCAAATCAGTGAAGAACTTCTCAGAAGCATCAACACCAATCACGTTCAAGCCCAAGCACTTGTAATCCTCCATTACATCACGGAACTCATTCTTTCTGAGCATACCGTGATCTACGAAGATACAGGTGAGGTTCTTGCCGATAGCCTTGTTCAAGAGAACAGCAGCTACGCTGGAATCAACACCACCAGAAAGGCCCAAGATAACCTTGTCGTCGCCCAACTGTGCCTTCAACTCTGCTACAGTAGTCTCAACGAAAGAGTCAGCACTCCAATCCTGCTTGCTACCGCAGATATCTACCACGAAGTTCTTCAAGAGCTGTGTACCCTGCAAAGAATGGAACACCTCTGGGTGGAACTGTACAGCCCAAACAGGCTGCTTGGTAGAAGCATAAGCAGCATACTTCACATTGGCAGTAGAAGCGATGCACTTATAGTCCTCAGGAATAGCTGTGATGGTATCGCCATGACTCATCCAAACCTGAGAGTTCTCGATGAATCCCTTGAACAATGGATTCTCCTTGTCGAACTGCTCCAAGTTAGCACGACCATACTCACGGCTGTCAGCAGCCTCCACCTTACCGCCCTGAGCGTAAGAGAGGAACTGAGCACCGTAGCAGATACCGAGCACAGGGATGCGACCGATAAACTGGCTCAGATCTACCTTGAAAGCTTCCGGATCATGAACGGAATAAGGGCTACCGCTCAAGATGACACCAATGACAGATGGGTCATCCTTTGGAAACTTGTTGTAAGGCATGATCTCGCAGAAGGTATCGAGTTCACGGACACGACGGCCGATGAGCTGTGTGGTCTGTGAACCGAAATCCAAAATAATAATCTTCTGTTGCATAATATCTAATTTTAATTTACAGTTTACAATTTATAGTTTACAGTAATCTTGCTATACGGCATAGCCGCTATTAACTATAAACTACTAACTAACGATTTCAGAAATGCTTCCGCCTCTTTCAGCGTCTCCTGCTTTCCCACATCCATCAGCTTGAGGTCGTTCTTTACATATCCCTCTATGCGCACCTTGTCGCAATGCTTCAGATAGAAGTCCATGATAGGGAACTTGTCCGGTTCCTCCTCCATCAATGGAAAGAGCGATGGAGCAACCATGTGGATGCCCGAGAAAGCATACATCTTATAATCTTTGGGATTGAGATCAGGATAAGGACTCTTCACCTCGCCCGTTTCTATATTCGTCCATCCTACCAGTCGCATACTGTCATCAAAGAGCAGATAGCGCTTGGTCTTGCGTTCGCTCACCATCAGGCGGGCAGCAATCATATCCCTGCTCTCCATCTGGTAGAATTTCTTCAGATCTACATTACTCAGAATATCCACGTTGTGGATAAGAATAGGCTCTGACTGGTTGAAGAGCGGCCATGCCTTCCGGATACCTCCACCCGTTTCGAGCAGCTTTTCACTCTCATCACTGATACGGATGTCCATACCGAAGTTGTCATGTGCTCTGAGATAATCGATAATTTGTTGGGAGAAATGATGCACGTTCACTACAATGCGAGTGAAACCGGCATCCTTCAACTGAAAGATGACACGTTTGAGCAAAGGTTCTCCCCCGACACTTACCAGAGCCTTCGGAATGCGGTCGGTAAGTGGCTTAAGGCGAGTGCCCAAACCTGCTGCGAATATCATTGCTTGCATCATTGCTAAATAGCTATATATTAATGTGCGTGCAAATTTACTAACTTTTTGCGAGATAGCCAAATTTGCACGCTAAATATTATTGTTTTGCAGGCAAAACCTGCTCAATATGCTGTTCTCTATGACATATTTGCACTTCTACGCCAAACTTCTCGTGGATATGTTCGGCAAGATGCTGGGCTGAATACACACTGCGATGCTGACCGCCCGTACAACCGAAACAGAACATCAGGGAGGTGAAACCGCGCTGGATATAGCGATTCACGTGATGGTCTGCCAACTTATAGACACTCTCCAGGAACGTCAGAATCTCACCATCATCCTCCAGGAATCGGATCACTGGCTCATCCAATCCCGTAAGTTTCTTGTAAGGTTCATATCTACCTGGGTTGTGAGTACTTCTGCAGTCGAAAACATAACCGCCGCCATTTCCAGACGGATCTTCAGGGATTCCCTTCTTAAAGGAGAAGCTGAATACCCGCACTACCAACGGTCCCTTGCCATCATACTTGGAATAAGTGGCAGGTCCATCCTGCGGATGCGCACTGTAGATATTGTTATCTGTAATCTTATAACCATCAGCACGGGTTATAGCCGCACTCTCGATGCGCTTGAACTGCGGCAACTCCGTGAGTCGGCGCAGCATATCCATCATATAAGGATATGGGAAAACCTTCTCGCCCATCTTCAGCAGATCACGCAGATTCTGGATAGCAGGCGGAATACTCTCGATGAAGTGCTTCTTGCGCTCGAAATAGCCACGGAATCCATAGGCACCCAACACCTGCAAGGTACGGAAGAGCCCAAAGAGACTCAGGCGATGCACGAAATGACGCACAGATGGTACCTCGGTATAGTTTTTCAGCGACTGATAGTACTCCCATACCAACTCGCGGCGGAGCTTGAAGGAATACTTGGCTGAAGCCTGCCAAAGGAAGGAAGCCAAATCATAATAGAAAGGTCCCTTTCTGCCACCTTGGAAATCAATAAAGTACGGATTGCCATTTTCGTCTAACATTATGTTGCGAGCCTGGAAATCGCGATAGAGGAAACAATCCATCTTTTCTGACGTCAAATCCTTCGCAAAAAGACGGAAGTTGGCTTCCAACTTCAATTCATGGAAATCCAAATCTGTCGGTTTCAGGAAACAATACTTGAAATAGTTGAGATCGAAGAGCACACTGTCCACATCAAACTCCGGCTGAGGATAGCAGTTGGACCAATCCAGCCCACGTGCACCACGCAACTGGATGTTAGGCAACTCACGGATTGTCTTCTTCAGGAGTTCCTTCTCCTTCTGATTGTATCTACCGCCAGCCTCTCTTCCGCCCTTGATGGCATCAAAGAGCGAAGTTCCGCCCAGATCAGTCTGGATATAGCAGAGTTCATCATCACTCACAGCCAGAATCTTAGGCACCGGCAACAGACGGAGGTTGAAATGATTAGCCAGATACACGAAGGCGTGATCCTCATCACGGCTCGTACCGATAACACCTATCACCGTATCCCCATCCTGCTTGATGATACGGAAATATTGGCGGTTACTTCCCTGCCCTGCCAGCTTGATGACATCAGCAGGCTCTTCGCCAGCCCATTGCTTGTAGAGATTAATTAGCTTTTCCATCATCATTCAATTTTCTGCGTTTTCTGTCATCATCTATCTTCTGTGCGAAGTTATCACCGATGAAGAGAAGCAATAAGATACCTAGCGTAGTGAGGAAAGAATTCGTAGTAGTCATTCCTAACTCCGCCTTTGTTATATAAATCAGTCCTCCGATAACGATCAGGAAGACCAATGCCTTTTTCCAATCAATATTGTGCATGATACTAAAAAACTATTTGTTCTGCAAAGATACAACATTTTTCTGAGCTAGCCATAAGATTAAGCATATTTTTGAGATAAGCACAAAAAAAATCGGATGTCTCACGACAACCGATTTTCAAAAACAAACTACTTAAAAACTAATCTACTAAAACAAATCAAAAAAATATCTTCATCGACCTTGCGGTCGGTATTACCTTTCCTTTTCGTTTGCAAAGGTACAAAAAAAGCGTATTAGCACCAAACAATTTTGCGATTTTTTGCATATCAATTGCTAAAAAAACAAAAAAATAGGGATAATTCTCTGAGAATCACCCCTATTTGTTATTTTTAGATTGCAAATTTGCACTCTATTACATCATACCGCCCATACCTGGAGCTGCAGCAGGTGCAACTGGAGCTGGCTCTGGTTTATCTACCAGGACACATTCTGTTGTCAGGAACAGACCAGCGATAGAAGCTGCGTTCTCCAAAGCAACACGCTCAACCTTAGCAGGATCTACGATACCAGCCTGACGCATATCCTCGTAAACATCCTTGCGGGCATTGTAACCGAAGTCACCCTCGCCCTCGCGAACCTTGTTGACGACTACAGAACCCTCGCCACCAGCATTGGCTACAATCTGACGGAGAGGCTCCTCGATAGCACGCTCTACGATGCGGATACCAGTTGTCTCATCGGCGTTGTCACCCTTCATATCCTTCAAAGCCTCGAGAGCACGGATATAAGTAGTACCGCCACCAGCAACGATACCTTCCTCGATAGCTGCACGGGTAGCGCAGAGAGCATCATCAACACGATCCTTCTTCTCCTTCATCTCTACCTCAGAGTTAGCACCTACGTAGAGAACAGCAACACCACCAGCGAGCTTAGCCAAACGCTCCTGAAGCTTCTCCTTATCATAAGAAGACTTGGTGTTCTCAATCTCGTTCTTGATCTGAGCTACACGATCCTGGATATTAGCCTTCTCGCCATGACCATTTACGATTGTTGTATTATCCTTGGTAACAGTAACCTTGTCAGCAGAACCCAGCATTTCCAATGTTGCCTGCTCCAACTTCAAGCCCTTCTCCTCAGAAATAACAACACCGCCAGTCAATACAGCGATATCCTCCAACATAGCCTTGCGACGGTCGCCGAAACCTGGAGCCTTTACTGCACAAATCTTCAAACCGCCACGCAAACGGTTAACAACCAATGTTGTCAAAGCCTCAGAATCAACATCCTCAGCAATAACCAACAAAGGACGACCGCTCTCAGCAGCTGGCTGGAGAATTGGCAAGAACTCCTTCAGGTTAGAAATCTTCTTATCATAAAGAAGGATGTATGGGTTATCCATTACACACTCCATCTTGTCTGCATCAGTCATGAAGTAACCGCTCAAATAACCACGGTCAAACTGCATACCCTCAACAACACCGATGTTGGTATCACGGCTCTTGCTCTCCTCGATAGTGATGACACCATCCTTAGAAACCTTGCGCATTGCGTCAGCCAAGAGCTTACCAATCTCAGCATCATTGTTGGCAGAAACAGTAGCCACCTGCTCAATCTTATCGTAGTTGTCGTCTACCTGTTCAGCATGTTCCTTGATGAAGGCAACAACAGCAGCTACAGCCTTGTCGATACCTCGCTTCAAGTCCATTGGGTTTGCGCCTGCAGTAACGTTCTTCAAACCCTCTGTTACGATAGCCTGAGTCAGGATAGTAGCAGTTGTTGTACCATCACCGGCATCATCACCAGTCTTACTAGCAACGCTCTTAACAAGCTGAGCACCAGTATTTTCGAATTTATTTTCTAACTCTACTTCCTTAGCCACGGTAACACCATCCTTAGTAATTTGAGGAGCACCAAACTTCTTTTCGATTACCACGTTGCGGCCCTTAGGACCGAGAGTTACCTTTACTGCATTTGCCAACTGATCAACACCCTTCTTCAAGAGGTCGCGGGCATCCATATTATATTTAATATCCTTAGCCATTTCCTTATTCTTAATTAAAATGTTAATTATCAATTACTCTTCTACCACAGCGAGAACGTCGCTCTGGCGCATCATCATATACTTAGTACCATCAAACTCAAGTTCAGTACCAGCATACTTACCATAGAGAACAGTATCACCCTCCTTGAGAATCATCTCTTCATCCTTGGTACCCTTACCTGTAGCAACGACCTTACCACGCTGTGGTTTCTCCTTTGCTGTATCAGGGATAATGATTCCACCTACTTTTTCTTCAGCTGGTGCAGGAAGTACCAGCACTCTATCTGCTAATGGTTTAATATTCATGATTCTTATATTTTAATTTGTTATTACTTCTATTTTTCGTCTTCACTTCAGCCTATTCGGGCATACGTCAGACACCCTCACCCTATACGAAAAGCGTGCCAAAGCGTCAAAACTGACACTTTGGCACGCTCACAACTACACACTTACTGACATTTCTGTCAGCCTTTACCTAAAAATGCTGAAGCCAGGTTGTAAGGTCATCCAGCATCTGGGTATGATAACGGAACCCCTGAGCCGTATTGCGGAATCCCCATCCATGTCCTCCGGAAGGATAGATATGCAGAGTGCATTCGTTACCTGCCTTATTCATTGCCATATAGTAAGCCACTCCATTGGTCACAGGAGGCACCACCTTGTCATCACTCGACATCAGGAGGATGACACGAGGAGTTACCTGAGGGCGGACAGCCTTGTCATTACTCCATTCCTCCACCAGTTTGGCATTCGTCTTGCGCTCCTCACCGAGGAAATTCACACAAGAACCCTTGTGGGTGATTCGCTCATCCATAGAAATCACAGGATAGAAGAGAATTGAGAAATTCGGACGTACAGCCTCCTCTGCATGAGTACTTACCGAAGAAGCCAGATGTCCGCCTGCCGAGAAGCCCATGATACCAACATCCTTCTTGTTGATATGCCATACTTCCGCACTATCTCTCACGGTACGCATCGCCTGGTAAGCATCACTCAATGGAATGTTACGATCGCCCTTCGGCATACGATACTTCAGGACAAAGTAAGCGATACCCTGCTTATTGAAAAATTCCGCCCACTGATGTCCCTCATGATCCATTGCCAAATGCGAATAGCCACCACCAGGACAATCCACCACGGCACGGCCCGTTGGTTTCTTGGGAAGATAACAAGTGAGTTCACTCTGTCCATCGGCACTGTTCTTCAATACGAACTTCCTTGCAGTGGATTGCGCAGATGCAGATATAGCAAAGAGCATCAATGCGAAAGAAACAATCGACTTTTTCATTGTATTTTATGTTAAATTTACATTCAATTTTTGTCCTGCAAACAAAGGATGAACACATCCACCATACAAGAACCAAGACTGCACAAAGGCAACAAATGTCCTTGTTTATGTAATGCTTATATCTGCTCTTACTCGTAGCCCTTGTTCTGCTTCAGCTTCTTGTTCAGATCCAGACTTCTTTGCGGTATCGGGAATACCGTTGTGAAGCCAGTTTCTTCGTTTTTTACAGGCACACGCTGGTCGTATGCCTTGGTGTATTTGCCGAATCGGATGAGGTCCTGCCGTCTCCAGCCTTCCCATACAAGTTCCAAGAGCCGCTCGTTGAGGATATTGTCCAGGTTGGCTTCGACTCGCGGCATCCCGACTCTCTCCCTTATGGCATTCAATTCCACAGAGCCGTCTTCGCCATTGCGAACCTTAGCCTCCGCTTCCATCAGTAATGCATCAGCATATCTGAACAGCACGATGTCGTTGTCAACCTGTTTGCCGTCGGAGTAGGCGGTGCGGTCAACCTCGTATTTCCCGACACGTGCGCCAGCCGTCTGCTTGTAAGGGCTATCCGTTAAGTTCAGTTTCAGCTCCAACGGGCGGTACACCAGAGGATCGCCGTTGTCAAGATAGATTTTCTTTCCGTCCACAAACACCGTGTCGGCGTAGAAGTTGGTGCGGAATCTGCTGTCCTCATGGTCGGTGCCATACCCGAAAGCCTTGACGGTTGAGACCGTTGCACAGGTGCCGTTTTCCGATGAACCGCCGTATGCGCCGCCATGCTTATAGTGGCGTGAGCGGAACAGATAGTGGTATTCGTTCTGATACAGGTTCTTGTCCAACGGAATCGTAAAGATGTTCTCCTTGCTGCTCTCGTTGTGTACGGCAAAGTTATAGGCATAGTCGCTTTCCAGTTCGTAGCCCTCGTTCTTCAACTGCTCGCAATACCAGATGCAGGTCTCCCAAGCGTTCTTCCTCTCTCCGTTGACGGTGAAGAAGATGCCCTTGCCGTCAAGCCGCTTGCCGTCCGACCAGTCGTCATCGTCATAAACTTCAGCGTTCAACGCCAGCTTTGCAAGCAGAAAATTCACTACCGGGCGTGTGACACGTCCGTAATAGTCTCCCTCCTTATTTGAATGGGCATCGGCAAGCAACGGTGCTACGGCTTGCAGTTCGTCAAAGATGAATCTGAACAACTCGCTTCGCTTACATGCCTCAACCTGGTCGAGCTTTACATCGTATGACGTGACAAGCGGAATCTGCCCGAACATGTCCATCGCATAATAGTAGAACAGAGCACGGACGGCTCTCACCTCCGCCGTGAAGTCGCGTTTCTGCTCCGCCGACAGCAGTTGCTTGTGGCTGTCAATGACAGAAAGCGACTGGTTGGACAGTACGATTACCTTGAAGAGGTATTTCCACACGTCATACAGATAGATGTCGTTTGCGCTCCACTTGTGCTGGTACATGTTTTCCCACAAGCCACCGTCATACCAGTCGCCGCCACGGATAGGCATCATCGCCTCGTCCGTTGTGAGGGTGTTGTAGTCGTATATGCCACGGCAAGTGCCTTGCAGTCCCTCCGACTCTTTGTTACTGCCCACATAATTATATAGCGAAGCCACGGCATTCTTATAGATGTTGTCGGCATTGTTGTAGATGGCTTCCTGGTCGAGCTGGTCTTTCGGATGCTCGTCCAGACAACCGCAGACGCACAGCGTCAGCGGCACAGCCAATATGTAGCTAAAAATTTTCTTCATGCTCTTCTTTCTTTAAAATTGTACACTCAATCCCAGCGAATAGGTACGGTAGAGCGGATAGTTGCGCTTGTCGTCAATACCCATCGTGCTGTTCACAACATAGCTGTTGATCATCGGCGTAAGCCCCTTGTAGCTTGTAATGGTTCCGAGGTTGCTGACGTTGCACGACACTCGCAATGAGCGGATGACGCGGCTCTTCAACGGCACGTTGTAGCCTATCGTCAGATGCTCGAAGTTCAGATAGTCGCCCTTCTCCAGCCAGTAGTCGGACACGCGCTGGTCAACGATGTTCTTTTCCGGCGCACCTTTCAGCACGTTATAGTCGGGGAAGCACGACATATTGTTGTAGGCAAGTCCCGTTCCGTTGAATATCTTGTGTCCGAACGCTCCGTTCATCTGCAAGGCGACATAAAAGTCCTTGTATCTGAAACTGATGTTCGAGCCGAGTGTCACCTTCGGCGTAGCCTGTCCCGCGATGTAACGGTCGCCGCCGTCGCTCAGGTCAACCTTTCCGTTGCGGTCGAGGTCCTCAATGTCGTAGGAGTAGCTTCCGTTCTCGTTCTTGACGAGTCCCTTGCAGTGGGGCAGGTAAAAGACACCGAGAGGTTGCCCAACAATCTGATAGACAACATTGTTGTCGCCGCCGTTCTGTCCGGCACCGTCCAAAGAACCGATTGCCGTGACATCTGCTGCCGACATATTCATTCCGTTGTAAGAGCCACTGAGGGAAATGAGCTTGTTGCTCTGGAATGACAGGTTCATGTTGATGTTCAGTTCCATGTCTTTCTTGCTGACGGGCTGAACCGACAAGCCAAGCTCAAAACCTCGGTTTGACATGGCGCCGATATTCGCCAGCAGGGTGTTGTAGGCAAACGGAGGCACCGGCACCTCGTAGGCATAGAGCATATCCGTGGTCTTTGAATAGTAATATTCGGCTGTGAGCATCAGACGGTTGGCGAAGAAGCCGAGATCTGCGCCGATGTTGAACGTGGTCTTCGTCTCCCATTTCAAGTCGGGATTGTTGTTTCTCACCATGCCGAGTGTCACCGTTGGCGAACTCTTTATCGGGACGATGCCCGTCTGCCGTACGGTGTTCATAGTGGTGTAAGCTGATATGCCGCCAAGGTTGCCTGCCTGTCCCAATCCTGTACGGAGCTTGAGCATTGACAGCGGTTTTACGTCAGAAAGAAAACCCTCCTTCTTCAAGTCCCATGTGAACGACACGGACGGGAAGAATCCCCATGTGTTGCTGTCGCCCACCATGGACGAACCGTCACCACGGGCATTGACGGACAGTGTATATCTGTCGAGCAGCGTATAGGTTATGCTGCCCATCACGGATGCGAGCGACTGGTCCTCGTAGGTGCTTTCCGTTCCGCCGTAAGGTCGGGCAGCGGTGGCACCCAGATTGTCATAGCCGAAGTCATTGGTAGGGATGCCCTTGGCATACACCCAGAAGGCAGTCTTCTTCAGCTTGCGGTATTCGCTGCTCGCCCCAGCAGAAATCTTATGGATGCCGAACTCCTTGTTGAAGTCAACGGACACGTTGCCGAGCCATTCCTCTTTCTTGAACTCGCCACGGTACACGTTGCCCTGCGCCCATACCCATGTAGGACAGAACTGGGCGTTCTCGGTGGAGCCGTACAGATAGGAGCCGAATGTGGATATGCGCCAGTTGGGGTTGAAGTCATAGCTCAGCTTCACGTGTGCGTCAAAGTTCAAGTCCTTGGAGTCGTTCTTCTCGGCAAGCACGATGCCCGGAGGGTTGATTTTAGAGGCAGCCTCATTCTTCAGCCAATTGCCGTTCTCGTCCGTTCCTGCCGGGAACGTTGGGTTTTGGCAGGCTGCGGAGTAAAACAGCATCTGCGTGTCGAAGATGTCATGGTTCTTGAATGAAGAGCCGAACACGCCGAAGTCACCCGTCAGTCGGTCGTCGAAGGCTTTCTGCGTGACATCCACCTTGGCTACAAATACGCCGTAGTCCATATTCTTGATGATGGTGTTGTGATCCATCATACCGAACGAGGCACGGTAGTTTGACTGCTGAGTACCGCCGCTGAACGCAAGGTAATGGTTGTTTACCAGACCTGTGCGTGTTATCACCTTGTAGGTGTCGGTGTTGTAGCCTCCGTTGTTGCAATACACGCCCAAAGCCTTTGCCGTGGCAACATACTCAGCGGCATTAAGCATGTTGAGGTGCTTGTACATCTGCTCAAAGCCGACATTACCCTCATACGAAATTTGGAATCCGCGCCCCGTGCCTTTCTTGGTCTTCACCTCAATTACACCGGATGCACCGCGCGAGCCGTACATGGCTGTCTCTGCCGCATTCTTCAATATGCGAAAACTCTCGATGTCGGCAGGGTATATCGTGGAAAGCGTAAGCACGTCAGAAGTCACGCCATCGATAAGCACCAACGGATCGTTGCCTCCGATGATGGAGGTGGTACCACGGACACGCACACTGTTGAGCATAGCCATCCTATCCAGACCGTTGGATGTCACGTTGACACCAGCCGCCTGACCGCTCAACACGTCAAGGGCATTGTTGGCTGCACCCTTGCCTGTATGGTCTCCTAACAGCTTTACTATACTGTTCCCATTGCCAATGGAATCCTTCTCCTCTATAGGGACCTGCTTTTGCGCATGGGCCATAGCACTACAAAAGAGTGCAAAGAAAAGGGATGTCTTCGGTAAGCCAAATGTCCTAAACGAACTTGCCAGCTTTGGCTTGGCTGAAAAACGAGGGACGGAACCCGATATAAAAACTTTTTTCCTCTCTGCCATATTCTATTTCTCTTTATGGTGGTCGTAATGGATTGAGACAACAAAGATAAGGGGCTATGGGTAAAGATGTATCTGCCGCATAATAAATTTATATAATATTAACGGTTTTCATTGCGGTTTTGTCGATAAAAAATCAACTGGCAGTATATCTGTTGTTTAAATATGAATTTATGTTGTTTAAGTATGGATTTATGTGTTCTTTGTGTATGTAAAAGATTTATTTCAAGTCAATGTCTTCAGGAGTGTTCTTCTTCAGACAGGTTCAGAAATCAGCGGAACGCTGCCGATGGACTATCAAAATCACATTGGAGACATCTTGGATGTTATACTGCCCGCAGGCTCCATAACGGGTGCGCCCAAGGACGAGTAATTAGAGAAAAGAATATGATTACAAGGCAAATAAGCATTTTTTCGTTAACACAACGTTATATTTTCATCATTTTTCGGTGTTTTTGTACAATTCTCTTTGTCATTTGTTACTTTTTTACTATATTTGCAGAAAAATAAATCAGTATCAACGTAATATAGACAGAATTATGAAGCAATTTTTCAAGAATGTCGCAGCTACTATCGTAGGTATCTTCGGATTCGGAATCATCATGATGATTCTCGCCGTCATCACACTCATTGGTATGGTGTGCAACAGCAGCAAGACTCCTTCACTGAAAGACAACTCTGTGATGGTGATGAAGCTGCAAGGTCAGATCAGCGACCAGGCAAACGACGACTGGTTGGGACAGCTCACCGGTAACCAATATAACAACCTTGGCATGAACAATATCCTCTCAGCCATCAAGAAGGCAAAACAGGAGGATAAGGTGAAGGGTATCTATCTGGAAACGGGTATTCTGAGTACAGACTACGCTACATTGCAGGAAATTCGCAACGCTCTTGCCGACTTCAAGAAGAGCGGCAAGTGGATCATCGCCTATGGTGATGCCATGACGCAAGGTGGATATTACCTGGCTTCGGTTGCCAACAAGATATATGTGAACCCGGAAGGTTCGGTAGATTGGCACGGTATTGCCTCACAGACACAATATATAAAAGATGTGGCTGCCAAATTTGGCGTTCACTTCACCATTGTAAAGGTGGGCAAATACAAGAGCTTCACCGAGATGTACACAGAGGACAAGATGAGCGATGCCAACCGAGAACAGGTTACCCGATATATCGGAGGGCTCTGGAATCAGATTCTGTCTGATGTCAGCAAGAGCCGAAACATTTCCAAGGATTCCCTGAATCGCTATGCAGACGGACTTATGGCATTCGATGACACCAAGCTCCTGAAATCCAGAAAGATGGTAGATGGATTCTGCTATTATGATGAAATCAGAGACGTGATAAAGAAACAGCTCGGTCTGAAAACCGACGAGAAGATTTGTCAGGTATCTATGGGCGATGTAAACGCAGCAGTAGATAACAGTAACCTCCTTGGCGACCAGATTGCTGTATATTATTGCCAGGGAGAAATCGTAAGAGTAGCAACTCCTGGCGCATTCGGCAGCGAGCAGCAGATTGTGAGCAACGACGTGATCCAGGATCTGCAGGATCTGGGCAACGACAAGAACATCAAGGCTGTGGTACTCCGCATCAACTCCGGTGGTGGCGATGCCTATGCCTCAGAACAGATCTGGCGTGCAGTCAGTCAGCTCAACAAGAAGAAACCTGTGGTGGTATCCATGGGAGGCATGGCTGCTTCGGGTGCATATTATATGAGTATGGGTGCTAGCTATATCATGGCTCAGCCAACAACACTGACCGGTAGCATCGGTATCTTCGGTGCCCTGCCAGACTTCAGTGACCTGATGACCAAGAAGCTGGGATTCAAATATGACGAGGTTAAGACCAACCGCAACAGTGCCTATGGCAGTGCCGGCAGTGCTCGTCCTTGGAGCGCAGAAGAAATCGGTCATCTCCAGGCTTATGTAAACCGTGGCTATGGTCTCTTCCGCCAGCGTGTGGCTGATGGCAGAAAGATGAAGACCGAGGAAGTGGAGAAGATTGCACAAGGAAGAGTATGGCTCGGAACCGACGCCAAAAACATCAAACTGATTGACGGTTTTGGCAGTCTCGACGACGCTGTTGCCAAGGCAGCCCAACTTGCCAAGACTTCCGATTACGGAACCACAGAATATCCTATGCCTGCAGACTGGATAGACCAGCTTTTAGACGGACTGTCAGGCAGCAGCGGCAACTATCTCGATGAGCAGTTACGACTCACACTGGGTGACCTTTACCAACCATTCATGATGATTCGCAACATCAAGGAGAAAGAACCAGTGCAGGCAGCAATGCCATTCGTACTGAATATACATTAATATATATATAATAAGGTATAAAAAAAAGAAGTGAGGAAATGAGAACAGAAGGAGATCTGATAAAGATCAACGATTGGCTGCTACCGCTCAGTTGGATATACGGCAGCATCGTAAGATTCCGCAACTGGCTCTTCGACATCGGATTGAAAAAGAGCCGCGACTTCTCGATTCCCGTCATTTCGGTGGGCAATATCACCGTGGGCGGTTCGGGAAAGACCCCGCATGTGGAATACTTGATTCGCCTCTTGCACGACAAGGTGAAAATTGCCGTGCTATCACGTGGATACAAACGCAAGAGCCACGGATATGTACTTGCAGATGAAAATACAGAAATGTCGGATATCGGTGATGAGCCATTCCAGATGCACCAGAAGTTTTCTGATATCTACGTAGCGGTAGATGCCAAACGAGTAAGAGGCATCAACAACCTGCAAAGCAACGAGGAGACCCAGGATGTAGATGTGGTATTGCTTGATGATGCCTTCCAGCATCGCTATGTCAAGCCAGGCATCAATATCCTTCTGGTAGATTATCATCGTCTCATCATCTACGACAAGATGCTACCTGCAGGAAGACTACGCGAACCATTAAGCGGAAAGAACCGTGCCGACATCGTGATTATCACCAAATGTCCGAAGGATCTGAAACCTATGGAGTTTCGTGTACTCACCAAGGCTATGGATCTCTATCCTTTCCAGAAACTCTACTTCACCTGCATCGACTACGATACACTGAAGGGTGTTTTCACAGGAAAAGAACTGAAAGATCCAAAAGACTATCACGTGCTTCTGCTCACCGGCATAGCATCTCCAAAACAGATGGAGCACGACTTGAAACCGATGGTCAAGGAGATGAAGTCTCTCTCTTTCGGCGACCATCACCGCTTCAAGAACAAAGACATTGACCGCATCAATGAGGCATTCGAAGCCTTGCCGGAACCACGCATCATCATCACAACAGAAAAGGATGCCGTGAGACTGAGAGAGGCAGAAGGACTCTACGAGAGTGTGAAAGAAAGCATGTACGAATTGCCTATCAAGGTAAGCTTCATGCTTGACCAAGAAGATAATTTTAACGAAAAGATAATAAGCTATGTACGAAAAAATTCAAGAAACAGCATCCTGGCTAAGAGAAAGGATGAGCACAAGTCCGAAGACTGCAATCATTCTGGGAACAGGTCTCGGACAATTAGCTTCAGAAATAACTGATAGTTACGAATTCCCATATAGTGAAATTCCTAACTTCCCGGTATCTACCGTAGAAGGACATGCAGGCAAGCTCATCTTCGGAAAGCTGGGCGGCAAGGACATCATGGCGATGGAAGGCAGATTCCACTTCTATGAGGGATATAATATGAAGGAAGTAACCTTCCCTGAGCGCGTGATGTTCGAGTTGGGCATCGAGACCCTCTTCGTAAGCAATGCCTCTGGCGGCATGAACCCTAAGTTCCAGATTGGCGACCTGATGGTTATCGACGACCACATCAACTTCTTCCCAGAGCATCCATTGCGTGGCAAGAACTTCCCTACCGGTCCTCGCTTCCCTGATATGCACGAGGCATACGACAAGCAGCTCCGTAATCTTGCCGACGAGATTGCCAAGGAGAAGGATATTCCTGTTCAGCATGGTGTATATGTGGGCGTCCAGGGTCCTACCTTCGAGACTCCGGCAGAGTACCGCATGTACCGAACCCTGGGTGGTGACGCTGTAGGCATGAGCACCGTTCCTGAGGTGATCGTGGCCCGCCATTGCGGCATCAAGGTATTCGGCATCAGCATCATCACCGACCTCGGCGGCTTCGACGTTCCTGTAGAGGTAAGCCATGAGGAGGTACAGATTGCTGCCAATGCTGCTCAGCCTAAGATGACTGAGATTATGCGAGAAATGATTCGCAGAAGCTAATCATAAAGTTCAACATTCAAAGTTCAAAGTAAAAATTGGATATAGCTAAGTTGGGTGAGTTTGGACTGATAGACCATCTCACCAAAGGATATGAAAACAAGAATGCCTCTACTGTTTATGGCGTAGGCGATGACTGTGCGGTGATGCACTATCCCGACAAGGAGGTGCTGATGACTACCGACATGCTGATGGAAGGTGTACATTTCGACCTGACCTATATTGATATGCAGCATTTGGGTTACAAGAGTGCCATGGTCAATATCAGCGACATCTTCGCCATGAACGGAACGCCACGCCAGATGGTGGTAAGCATCGCACTGAGCAAGCGTTTCAAGGTAGAAGATCTTGATGAATTCTACAGAGGTCTGCGTATGGCTTGCGATAAGTTTGGCGTTGACATCGTAGGTGGCGACACCACTTCTTCGCTCACCGGTCTTGCCATCAGCATCACCTGCATTGGTGAAGCTGCAAAGGAAGATATCGTATATCGCAGCGGTGCTAAGGAAACAGACCTCATCTGTGTAACAGGCGACCTGGGTGCTGCCTATATGGGTCTGCAACTTCTGGAACGTGAAAAGGCAGTATATTACGGACAGGTAGAAGACATCCGCAAGAAGATGTCAGAGGCAAAGGCGCAGGGTGACGACCAGAAGTTGGCTGCCCTCAACAAAGACTTGCAGGAAATGCGTAACTTCCAGCCAGACTTCGCCGGCAAGGAATACCTGCTGCAGCGTCAGCTTCAGCCAGAAGCTCGCGGCGACATCATAGCCCAGCTCCATGAGGCAGGCATCCGCCCTACCGCTATGATGGATATCAGCGACGGCTTGAGCAGCGAGTTGATGCACATCTGCGAACAGAGCAACTGCGGCTGTCGTGTCTATGAGAAGAATATCCCTATCGACTACCAGACAGCAGTTCAGGCAGAGGAATTCAATATGAACCTCACTACCTGTGCCATGAACGGTGGCGAAGACTATGAGCTTCTCTTTACCGTTCCTATCGGCGACCATGCCAAGATTGAGGAAATGGAAGGTGTGAAGCAGATTGGTTACATCACTAAGGAGAGCCTTGGCAAGTTCCTCATTACCCGCGATGGTCAGGAATTCGAACTCAAGGCGCAGGGATGGAATCCTCTGAAAGACTAGTTTAACGAATCGCTTTCTCTGAGGAAGAAAACCGAAAGAGGCGATTTTAGTTAATAAACATTAAGCAAGAGAAAATATTTGGTTTTCTCTTGCTCAATTAAAAATTTTGTTGTACCTTTGCAACCGCAAAAAGCAAGATGGTGCCATAGCTCAGTTGGTAGAGCAAAGGACTGAAAATCCTTGTGTCCCCGGTTCGATTCCTGGTGGTACCACTCCTCCTTTCATTTAGGCGGTTTCTGACTTCGGTTAGAGCCGCCTTTTTTGCATATTCAGAAAAGGAGATAACAAATGTAACGACATTAGAAAGTGATATTACTCATTTATTAATTTAAAGATTAACAAAACAATACTTAAAGACTTATGAAAAAGATTCTGATTTCATTATTGGCAATCTGCGGATGGGCGGCAGCCTCATTTGCTTCAGGTGCCAAAGACTACAGCAAGTACTATCAGAACTTGCCAGTACAAATGCAGCAGCCTACCCTGCCTACCATCCCCGACAACCAGGTTAGTATTCTGGACTTTGGCGGCAACGGCAATGGTCAGGCGATGAATACCCAGGCATTCAGCAAGGCTATCAGTAAACTGAGCAAGATGGGCGGCGGTCACCTCAATGTACCTGCAGGCATCTATCTCACCGGTTTGATTTCCCTGAAGGACAACATCGACCTGCATCTGGAAAAGAATGCCATCATCGTCTTCTCTGAGGATAAGAACGACCTCATCAAGATAGATGATGAAACCGGGCAGAAAGAAGACCGTGCTACCCCAGCCATCAATGCCAGCAAGAGAAAGAACATTTCCATCACCGGAGAAGGAACCATCGACGGTAATGGTGAATGGTGGCGTCCCGTGAAGCGTGTCAAGGTAAGCGACTGGGAATGGAATCGCTTCAAGGATATGGGAGGTGCCCTCAATGAGAAAGGTGATATCTGGTATCCATATAATCTGAAACATTCCCCTAATGTAGCAGACAACATGGAAGCACAGGAGAAAGTACGCAATCACATGATCCGATTCACCGAGTGTGAGAACGTACTGGTACAGGGTGTTACCTTACTAAACAGTCCACGCTTCCACCTCATCCCTACCCGATGCAAGAATGTCATCATCGACGGCATTACCGTGAAATGTCCTTGGAATGCACAGAACGGAGATGCCATCGACATCTCGAGCTGCAAGGATGTACTCATCGTAAACAACATCGTGGATGCCGGCGATGACGGAATCTGCATGAAGGGTGGCACAGGAGCTGCAGGAGTAAAAGCCGGTCCTTGCGAGAATATTAATATCCAGGACAATACCGTATATCATGCCCATGGCGGTTTCGTTATCGGCAGCGAATTCTCAGGAGGCATGAAGAACATCGTGGTTCGCAACAACACCTTCCAGGGCACAGATGCCGGTTTGAGATTCAAGAGCGCCGTAAAACGAGGCGGCACCTCGGAGAACATCTTCATCGACCATATCTATATGACAGATATCACAGGAGATGCCATCACCTTTGAGACCACCTACTTCGACAACCATGTGGGAGCCAGGAAAAGCAATGCCCCAGTGAAGCAGGAATATCTTCCAAACTTCCAGGATATCCACATCAGCAATGTATATGTTCGCGGATGCAAGAACGGCATCGTAGCTCATGGCGCAGAGGGAATGGTTCACGACATTACCATCAAGGATACCTATATCTTCTACAATCAGAAGGCGAAGGATATCGATGAGACTTGCAAAATCAAGCTCGAGAATGTGAACTTCGCTACTTTTGCAAAGTAAGAAACCATATCACAAACCATTCTCTCTAAATGCGTCAAACACTTACCTTACAACAGTAAGCGTCTTTTCGCTGACAGAGAAATGAATATCCAGACCCTCATAAGGCATTCCATAAACCTTATGAGGGTCTTTCTGGTAATGCGGACGAGGATCCTGCGCCAGAACCTCTTTCAAGATTTCAATCTTCTCATCATTCAATCCCTGGCAAATCAGGTATTCCCTTACTTCCCCAGAAATCTCAACATCCAGCTTCGCCCATTTCCGATCATCCACGAATCCACTTCGTGCATCAGGATGACAATCGGCATACACCACGTAAGGCTTGATATCATAGATGGGAGTACCATCCATCAGGTCACCACCCTTTACATGAATGACAGGTCCCTTGCTTGTTTCCCATTCAATACGGGAGATTTTCACGGATGACAACCCGATGTTGTTCGGACGGAAAGGACTGCGGGTAGCGAATACCCCGACCTTCTCGTTACCTCCCAAGACCGGAGGCCTTACAACCGGACTGTTCGCCTTATGCTTATTTGCCGAGAATTCCCAGATAAGCCAGAGAAAATCGAAACCTTCCATTCCTCTGAGGAAATCCGGATTGCGATATTCGGGTTCAAAAACAATCTGTCCTTCCAGTTCAGCCACCAATCCAGCCTGCTTGGGAATACCAAACTTGCTGCTGAACGGAGAACGGAATCTTGCTATTGGTTTTATTTCCATATATTTATATTATTGATTTTAGTTCCTATTTTCATATACTGGGGTATATTTCCATATATTCCAATGATTACACCTTATTATATATAGTACATTATATATATAGTACGAAAAAAACACCCGATTATTTTGTTGTCTCCATAAAATAATGTACCTTTGCACCGTGATATTAACAAGCAATCAATGATATAAAAAGAGAAAACAATGAAAATAGAAAGGCCTCAACATGAGATTTGGCTGCAAAAGCCAGGAGAACTCGGCATCTATCAGCAGATAGAACGTGCCGGAAGAGTGTGCTACAAGAGTGAGAACAACACCACCAACGACTCGGCTAAGCCATTCGTAGATAGAATGATACAGAGTGAGCACTATGCAATGTTGGAACATGGCACAGTCTATCTCGTATGCAATCATGGAGAGCTGCCACTCTATACCACCAATAAATTCTCTCGCTACCACACCATCGACGGCAAAGATTACATCACTACCAATCTCCGTGTCCTGGCAGAAAACAAGGCACTGGATGATCTAAAATTCCTCAGCAACTATGAGGAAGGAAAGCACGAGCTCCGCATCACCGTGCATTTCACCACACAAATTGCCATTACCCGTGAGTACAACCGCCATCGTGCCAACTCTATGGCAGAGCAGAGCACACGCTACTGCAACTACTCCAAGAACAAGTTCGACAATGAAATTACGATCAACCTTCCTACCTGGGTAGAAGAAGAAGGTTATAATGGTTCTCAGGAGAAAGAAGATTACCGATTGGAAGATATGTGCGCCGACATTGCTGAAGGCAGAGCACAGGAATGGAGCAAGCTCGACACCTGGATCTTCGCCAATCAGGCTGCAGAATATGCCTATATGAAATTGATAGAAGCTGGCTGCAAACCACAGGAGGCTCGTGCCATCCTGCCATTGGATTGCAACACAGAGTTGGTACATACCGCATTTATCAGCGACTGGAAGCATTTCTTCGATCTCCGTGCTTTAGGAACCACAGGAGCTCCTCACCCAGATGCCAAGGTTCTCGCCTTACCATTGATGGAAGAGTTCAAGGCTAAAGGTTATTTAAAATAGAAAGGAGAACGCTTAAAAAAGGTAAAAAATCACAGCTAAAATATAGATTTTCTGTTTTCTATACACAAAGAACAGATATATTTCGTATTTTTGCACTGTGTTTTTCATAGTATTAGATTTAAGGTTATCAAGGTTGGGGCTACGGCGGTAGCCCTTTTTTTATGCCTTTTTCGCCAGTTCTGAGGCATTTTCAGAGCTATTTCCCATATTTTTCGATATTTTTTCTCAAAAAGTTCCTCAAAAATTTGGTGGAATCAAAAAAAGGTTGTACCTTTGCATCCGCTTAAGAAAACCAAGCTATAGTCATCCAGACCGAATTTGGAGAGATGGTAGAGTGGTCGATTACAACGGTCTTGAAAACCGTCGTACCGAGAGGTACCGGGGGTTCGAATCCCTCTCTCTCCGCAAGAGCCTTCTGAAATATCTTTCAGAAGGCTTTTTCATTTTCACACTTTTACAATTAAAAAACTCATTATCCTTTCACAATCACAAAAATCCGCTCAAAATCAATTGCTTAAGTGTGAAAGGAGATTTCTACAACCCAATAGAACTACATAACCATAGGAAAACGGTAAAAGAACCTATTGCGCTTATCACCGCACCATTTACCTGGAGCTGAAACAACTATAATAATCAGCAGAAAGGACTATAGATATAAGGAGAAGGCAACTAAGTATAAAGGAGAAAGCAACTATCACAAAAGGAATAGAAAAGGCTCCTTTGTATCGGATGACCCGGGTCATCCATATAGATGACGGGAGTGAGCCATATAGATGACCCGAGTCATCCATATAGACGAGCTTAGTCATCCAGCCGATAAATTGTCTCTTTTCGCCTGCCAATATCTATCCCTCATCCTTCTGGTTACTATGCTTCATCCCAACATTCATAACAAAGACGACCACTAATTACTATCAAGACGCCCACTATTCCCTATCGGAGCAAGGAACATCGCCATATTTAAGCTTAGCCATCAATTACCAACTCAAAATAAAGAGATTTCTCCTTTCACACTTAACTCTCTTATTTTCAACACAATCCACATTCCGTGAAAGGAGATTTACTATCTACCTTAAATATTTTCTGCAAATTTATCCCTTAAAATTTGGTGGATTCAAAAAAAAGTAGTACCTTTGCACCCGCTTAAGAAAACCAAGCTATGGTCATCCAGACCGAATTTGGAGAGATGGTAGAGTGGTCGATTACAACGGTCTTGA
>ERZ791833.301-NODE-301-length-27382-cov-67.2121_pt1 | contig 27382 bp, 28 predicted proteins | sample MGYA00510294_ERZ791833 | MGnify/ENA primary metagenome ERZ791833 (study PRJEB30046, sample SAMN00715270) | human gut metagenome | study: EMG produced TPA metagenomics assembly of the A metagenome-wide association study of gut microbiota in type 2...
TTGTTTTCTAATTGCAACACTAAGATAAGTGAAAAATCTGACACGGCAAAATCCTGGGCAACTTTTTGTTGCTCAGGAACTTATAAATAAAGTTAAATTATAGTGTTGCGGAATTAAGGTTTAAGATCTTCTTTGGTTATTGAGGTTGATCATAAATTGTTTAAGAGATTAAGTGATTATATATTTCAACAGAGGAGTTTGCATGATATTGTAGCTGAATATCGTAAACTAAATGAGTTTAAATCAGACAAATCGGGAAAAGTTTTCTATTCTTTATTAGATACGGAATTAAGAAATAGAAGAACTGATAGAAATGAACTTATTGAAATAATAATAGATTATATGTTTGAGGAGAATTTGAAGTCTATACAAGATATAGTCTCATTTCTTCATAAAGAATTGTCTTAATATAGAATGACATACAATATAAACATTAATGAATCATCTCAAAAGAAGATTATTGTTGAGGCTTTGAAAACAATGATTCGTAATAATAATCCTGAGCCTCAAGCAACATATCTTTGTAATCAACTGGATGATGCGAGCTGTATGGCTGATTGTTTGGAGGAAATCTTCAAGCAGTTAAGGTCGAATTACGATAACGGATTATAATAAGGCGGTCCCATCCCGCACAATATGGCGTAGACCTTTGATGGTCCGCCAACCTTAGAGCGTAGCGGTTCCGAGCACCGAGTAGGGCGGTTTACATCCTTCCTTCAGAGGAGGAAGGCTTGGTTAGAGGTGGATCTCCCTTTGGAAAGGGAGACGGAGGGATTCGAAAAATCTTATTATAAGAACAAAATTAAAACAAATACGATGAATATAATCAAAACAGAAATTGAAGGCGTACTCATTATAGAGCCACGCCTCTTCCGCGACTCTCGTGGCTACTTCTTCGAGAGCTTCAGCGAGCGAGAGTTTGAAGAGAAGGTTGCCCCAATCCTGGGACACAGTGTTCACTTCTGCCAAGACAACGAGTCTATGAGCAGCTATGGTGTGATGCGAGGCTTGCATTTCCAGCGCCCTCCATATACCCAAAGTAAGTTAGTACGCTGCGTAAAAGGTAGGGTGCTCGATGTAGCAGTAGACATCCGCAAGGGGTCACCAACCTATGGCAAGCATGTGGCAGTAGAACTGACAGAAGACAATCATGTCCAGTTCTTCATTCCAAAGGGCTTTGCCCATGGTTTCGCAGTCCTTTCAGAAACAGCCGTCTTCCAATACAAGTGTGATAACTTCTATCACCCAGAGACTGATGGAGGCATTTCTATCCTCGATGATTCTCTTGGTATCGATTGGAAAATCCCAACAGAACATGCCAATCTCTCAGAGAAAGATACGAAGCATGCCATGCTGAAAGATTTCGATTCACCTTTCTATATCAATGTGGATTTATACAAATAAAATCTTATGGCAGATAAAGAATTTTTAGAGCGAATGCTCTCGATGCTCCCCAAAGAGTTTCAAGACATTTACGACGATACGATACCAGAGGCAAAGAAGATGCGCAAGAAGATGGGGGATAAGGTGAATACATTCCCGAGGTTATATATGTGAATGGTATGAGACAATACTCAGCGAGTAACAGAAAATATGTCTCTCCAAAATTATGATTTATACGATAACCAACTCATTTAGTAGATTACAAGTAATTTTCAATGCAAAACAAACATATTTTATGGATAGATGATGCTCGAACATTAACCATGTTATTGGTTATCATAGGGCACTGTACTTATACCAATTTGATGACACCTTATGGTGGTATAGATTATTTCAGTGATATATCGCCTACGGACTATTCCTTAGGAGAGAAGCTGCTCACTACGATGGTAGGCTTTATTTATTCGTTCCACATGCCATTGTTTATGATGCTGAGTGGAGCTTGCTTTAGTTTGACCATTCATAAGGTAGTGGGCTTGAAGGCATTTGTGAGTAACAAGGCAAGAAGACTTCTTGTGCCTTTCTTGTTTGTCACGTTGCTCTTGTCTGTGCCTCTAAAATACATGAGTGGTTATTATTCTGAGTCCGCTAACGTATTAGAGGATATAGTCCTGGGGCAATTCCTTTTGATGGGTAACTCGCATCTTTGGTTTGTTGCTAGCCTGTTTTGGATATTTCTTATGTATTATGGCTTGCACCAGAAGCATCTAACGGATAAACGGTGGTTCCTGCCTAGTTTGGTAGGCGTTTCTATAGTAGCTACGTATTTTACCAATAAGGGCATAGAGTTCCTAGGCATATTGGCTGCATTCAAACATTTGGTGTATTTTGCATTTGGCTTTAAGCATTTACGCAAGCTTGATACAATGATGTGGGGGGGCAAGTCTTACTGCTCAACATTGTAATTTATAGTCTCTTGTTCCTTGCCTTTTGGAAATATGGTAATGATACTGCTTTTATGAAAGTAGTTCATTATATATATACAGTAGTGATGGGTGTATATGGCTCTATTATCATGATTCAGTTTACCAAATATTTTGGCAAATTTAATTGTATTACCAACCTCAGACTTTACAAGACATTCTCTCGTTATAGTTATGAACTCTATCTCTTCTCCGATCCTTTCAACTATGTGTTGGTATATCTGACATATCTAGTTTTGGGAGATTTTGTAACGAGTAATGTGGATGCATTCCTTGCTTTCTTCATTAGATTCTTAGGAACCATCATCTTGGCGATGCTTGTAATTTGGATAAAGAATAAGATTCGAACAATCACAAAAAGATAATTTCGTATAAAAGTTGTTGTGTATGTCACAAAAATCAATAAAATTTAATTTCTTATATAATATTTTGTTGCAGGTTTCAAAGGTGATATTCCCTTTGATAACTGCCCCTTATGTCGCTCGTGTTCTAGAACCAGAGGGCGTTGGCTTGTTTAATTTTGCTAATACTTATGCCAATTACTTCGCTTTATTTGCAGCATTGGGAGTACCTTTTTATGGCATTCGTGAGATAGCAAAGGTAAGAGATGATATTGAATCCCAGACAAAATTCGTGTCTGAAATCATCTCCTTGTTGTTGGTTACTACAATATTATGTGTTGCTATATATTTAGGAACATTATTATTGATACCTCAGCTGAATGAGAACTTTCTGATATTTATATTGTCTGCCCTTTGCCTCTATATCACACCATTTAGAATAGATTGGTATTTTCAAGGTAAAGAGGAGTTTGGCTATATCACAATGCGCTCCTTGGTCATTAAGGTGGTGAGTATAGCTTGCTTGTTCATCTTTGTGCATGAAAAGTCAGATTTGATAAATTATGTAATCATCAATGCGGCAAGTACTACGATTAATGAATTATGGAATTATATCAAGTTGTATAAAACGGGTGTCCATCCATACTTGACCCTGGACTTCAAGAAGCATTTAAAACCGTTGCTTGTTTTGTTCTCCTCTTCTGTAGCAATATCCATCTATACTATTTTGGATACGTTAATGCTGGGATTTATGACGGACTATAATCAAGTCGGTTATTACAATAGTGCTACCAATATCTCAAAATCTATACTGCCAATAGCAACCAGCCTTGCTGCTGTCGTTATGCCAAGAATGTCTTACTATACAAAGACGGATAATTGGGAGGAGATAAATCGTCTGTTAAAGAAATCACTGGACGTTGTATCGTTCCTGTGCTTTCCTTTGATGATGGGCGTGATAGTCATAGCGCCAACGTTCGTTCCATTATTCTTTGGCGATAAGTTTGTGAATGCCATCTTGCCTTTACAGGTTGTTATTGGTGTAGTTACAGCCATAGGATTTAATAATCTTCTGGGTATTCAGGTCTTGATAGGCTTGGGTAAGGATAAGCTGTTCCTTAATGCTGTTTTGGTAGGTACATTTTCTAATTTCTTTTTAAATCTTTTGTTGATTCCATATATTGGTGCAGTAGGAGCTGCCATAGCATCGGTAACGGCAGAAACATTGATACTGTTTTATGAGGTATACTTGGTAAGAAAACATACACAGATAAGATTCTCTGGATATAGAAACATCTTGATGTGCCTTGTTGTGTCACTATCCCTTATACCAATAGAAATGTTGACAGGACATATTGTCTCTGGTTGGGGCCAAGTAATCTTATTCTTTGTCTCAGGAACATTATTCTATATCCTTGCAACATTTATGCTGAAAAATCCAGCTGTTATGTTGTTTGTTGAAGTTATTAAAAAGAAAATAAATCGTTAAGAAAGGAAGAATTATGAAGAGAATATTAAAAAAAGTAATAAAGGAATCATTAAAGTTGGTAGTTCCTCAGAATGCCATATTGTATTCCCGAGGGGTGAGGGAATGTGCAAAGAGATATGACGTTAGTTTACTGGACTCCCTTCGACGTTATCAGCTTGTGCAAGGCAATCACCAATTGACCCCAGTAGCGCAAATGGTAGATGCACAGACAAAGTGCTATGAAAAGTTGAGATTGGACATAGCTGGTGATTACGTCTATCCCTATGATTGCTGGACTCAAATTTCAACTCCAAAGGGAAAGTCATGGATTACTTCTATTACTGTAGATTATCAAGTCGTTTTGGAGTCATCCTTAAAAGCTATCGAGACAGAGATTGATTCATGCTCTAATCCAACTTTTAAAAGTGATGAGTTGCTCATGGTAAAAGCTCTGAGAACTTTAAATGCCAGAATCCTTGATATGTTAGCTGATAGAAAAGATGAAAGAGGAACAGTCTTGACTTCTTATCACAGAGAGATGCTTGATTCTAAACCTTGCTCTTTTGACGAAGCTTTGGAAAAACTCCTTTTTTATAATGGCTTGTTCTGGCAGGCAAGACATTATCACAATGGCTTGGGGCGTTTGGATATGATTTTGAATATTTATTATCAGCAAGATTTAGCTAACGGAAAGGAAACACGCCAGAGCATTAAAGAAAAGTTGAAGACTTTTGTCGAAATCCTCGGTAAGGATATTCATGCTAAAAGTCTCTCATTAATTGGTGATACAGGACAATACATCTTACTTGGAGGCATTGATAAGGAAGGTAATACTATTCAAAATGAATTGACGGAAATCTTCTTAGAGATTTTTACCGAGATGAAAGTGCCAGACCCTAAGTTGATACTTCGTGTTAACAAGGACACCAATAATACTGTTTGGGCTAAGGCGGTTGATTGTATTGTTACTGGTTGTGGCTCACCTTTGTTGATGAACGAAAAACTCATTATGGATGGTATGATTGAGTTTGGTTACGACAAGGAAGATGTCTGGAATGTGGGTACTAGTGCATGTTGGGAACCTCTTATCATCGGAAAGTCATTTGATCAAAATAACCCATTGCCAAGTATTATAGTAGTTAATGCTTTGACTGAGGTTATTAATTCCTGCAAAGATGCCTTAGATTTTGATTTTTTATTGGAAGCAACTAAGAAGGTAATCTCGCAGCAAATCAAAGACACGGTATGTGATCTTGATTTTTGTCCATCTCCTTTATACTCTCTATTCTTCGATGATTGTATCAAACGAGGAAAAGATTATGCAGAGGGTGGAGGCAAGTATGCCTATCATGGTGTGCAGGTTTGCAGTTTGCCTAACTTGGTAAATTCATTGCTTAATGTGAAGTCTTATGTGTTTGAGCAAAAGTTGCTTACGTTGGAACAATGCCGTGATGCTCTTGCTAGCAATTTCGTGGGGCATGATGATATCAGAAAGTTGTTGTTAGCAAATCCATTGAAATTTGGAAGTGCAGACGCGCAAGTTGTTGAGCTGACTAATGGCTTGATGGATTACATCGGCAAGGAAGTTGGAAATTATACCATAAATGGTGAGAGAGTAAAGGTAGGTTTTAGTTCTCCTCAATATATTGTAGCAGGTAAAATGACAAAGGCATCCTTGGATGGTCGTTATGACTATGATCCTTTTGCTGTTCATATCTCGCCAATGTCTAGTAAGATTGACATCCAAGAAGTCATCGACTTTGCTGGTTCTCTTCATTACTCAGGAAACCGCTTGAATGGTAATGTGGTAGATTTTATTCTTCCTACGGCTTATGTCAAGCAACAAGATAAGCTGGTTACGATATTGAAATCAGCAATGACTAGTGGAGTATATGAGCTGCAACTGAATGTATTGGATGCAAAGACTCTTCGAGATGCTAAGGATCATCCTGAGAAATATCCTCATTTGGTAGTTAGGGTATGGGGATTCAGTGCTTATTTTAATGATCTCCCAGAAGAGTACAAGGATAATTTGATTAAACGAGCCGAGGAATATGCAGCCCAATAAATTACGTGTTACAGGAATCCAAAGACTCTGTGTCAGTGATGGACCTGGGGTAAGAACTGTTGTTTTCTTGAAAGGGTGTTACTTGCATTGTCCTTGGTGTTGTAACCCAGAGGCTATTCATTATGAAGAAGATGCTAGTTTCAAGAGAGGTGAGTGTGTGGATTCTCCATTACTTTGTTCTTCATGTGTTTTACATAAAGGTAATGCCCCTTTAACAAAATGCCCCTATCATGTATATGAGGAAGTAAGCAATGATTATGGTTGTGGTGAATTACTTGAGTTGCTAATGAAGGATAGCCATATGTTAGAGAATGATGGGATAACCTTTTCTGGTGGAGAGCCATTACTTCATGCGTTGCCTCTGAAACCTTTGTTGACAACATTGAAAGATAAAGGTGTCAACATCGCTTTTGAGACGACATTGTATGCACCAACTAATCACTTTGATGCTGTAGTAAATGATGTGGATTATTGGCTAGTGGATGTGAAGTTCCAATATGGTTTGATTCCTAATCGTGATTACGAGTTGGAAGAGGGATGTTTTGAGAAGAACTTACAAAATCTACAAGGCAGAGTTGGTAAGGCAAATATCACTTATAGGATGGTTCTGATGAGTGAGGTGTTAGATAAAGCGGATGATATTGCTCATCGTCTTCTTTCTCATAACATACGGAAGATAGAACTACTCCCTTGTCATTCTTTGGCAGAGAACAAATATAAACAATTAGGAAAGTCATTCCATAAGTTTGGCACTCCTGCACAGCAAGAATTAAATAATTTCTCTTTGCAGTTGTCAAATTTTGGCATACATGCAACTTATCTAGAATTATAAAGATTAGAAAATGGTTAAAAAATACGATTACTTAATAGTAGGCTCTGGTCTTTACGGAGCCACATTTGCACATCTTGCTCATAAACAAGGTAAGAAATGCTTGGTGATAGATAAGCGTTTTCACTTAGGTGGTAACATCTATTGTGAGAACATCGAAGGTATCAACGTGCATAAGTATGGCGCTCATATTTTCCATACCTCTAACAAAAAGGTGTGGGACTTTGTGAACTCTATCGTCGAGTTCAACCGCTATACAAACTCGCCAGTAGCTAACTATAAGGGCAAGCTTTATAATTTGCCTTTCAATATGAATACCTTCTATCAGATGTGGGGTGTTGTTACACCTGAAGAGGCTCAAGCTAAGATTGATGAGCAGAAAGCGGAAGCTGTGGCTCGTATGAAAGCAGATGGCGTAACAGAACCTCGTAACCTGGAGGAGCAGGCTCAGGTGTTGATTGGAAAAGACATTTACGAAAAACTTATTAAGGGTTATACTGAGAAGCAGTGGGGAAGAAAATGTACGGAACTTCCTGCTTTCATCATCAAACGTCTGCCTGTCCGTCTTATCTTTGATAACAACTACTTCAATGACAAGTATCAAGGAATTCCTGTTGGCGGATACAATAAGTTGATTGATGGCTTACTTGAAGGAGTAGAGACAAAGACGAATGTTGATTTCTTTGAAAACCGCTCTTATTGGGAGGGTATCGCTTACAAGATTGTTTTCACTGGCAAGATAGACGAATTCTATAATTATCAGTTTGGCAAGCTGAACTATCGTACAGTTCGTTTCGAGACAGAAGTCATTGATAAGCCAAATTATCAGGGAAATGCCGTTGTGAACTATACCGAGCGTGAGGTACCTTACACCCGTATTATTGAGCATAAGCACTTCGAGATGTTTGGTCAGGAGGTGTACGATTGCCCTAAGACCGTTATATCCAAGGAATATTCTACTGAGTGGAAGAATGGTATGGAGCCGTATTATCCAGTGAATGACAAGCAGAACTCTGAGTTATATGCCAAGTACAAAGAACTGGCAGATAAGGAAGAGAATGTCATCTTCGGTGGTAGATTGGCAGAATATAAGTATTACGATATGGCTCCTATTATTGAGAAGGTGATGGAGAGGTTCTGATATCGCAAATTTCTGCTATCATCGTTTCGAGGAAACCTATTCCCATATTAAAATGCGGAATCAAGAGGATAGCATCGAGTGGATAGGCTATACGGTCAATGACCTTGATAACGTCGTCTCTGGGATAGACTATATCTCCCCAATTATATTCATTGATATTGCGAAGTGAAGTGGGGGAAAGTTGTAAGAGATTGGTAAATTGGAAAAATAAATTAGAAACACAGCAGGCGGATTACCCTCAGCTTATTTTATAAGCTACTTTTCAGCTGTTGGCATGAAGCCTGCTGATTTAAAAAATCAGCCGATATGGAAAAGATATTAACAATAGTAATTCCTACGTACAATATGCAAGATTATCTTCGAAGATGTCTTGATTCATTGATAGTACCAGAGGAACAAATGAAGCACTTAGAAGTGCTTGTCGTGAATGATGGCAGTAAGGATAATTCTTCTGCCATAGCACATGAGTATCAAAATAAATATCCTGATACTTTCAGAGTGATAGATAAGGAGAATGGTAACTATGGCTCCTGTGTGAATCGTGGATTGAAGGAGACGACTGGTAAGTATTTTAGAATTCTTGATGCTGATGATTGGTTTGATTCAAATGTTTTGAACAAGTTTCTTGTTTATTTACAAACTATAGATGTTGACGTAGTTTATACATCGTTTGCAACTGTACGATATGATGGTAACATTAAGGAGGATGTTGAAGTAACCAGTCAAAAACAGTTTGAGACTGAGATAATTGTTGATTTAACAGTAAATACACTTCAGAATGAGTTTTTTCATATGCATTCTTTAACTTATAAGACATCTTTGTTAAAGAATATATGTTTTAAGCAAGAAGAAAAAATATGTTATACAGATACAGAATATGTTTTTTATCCTTTGTGCCATGCTAAAACTTTAATTTGTTTAGATGACGTTTTATATCAATATTATGTGGGACGAGAAGGACAATCTATGTCTGTAAGAAGTATGGCTAAAAACTTTGAACATTTTAACATAGTATTAAATAATTTGTTGAATTATAATTTAACCTATTGTAATCCAACTAGCTTAAGTCTCTCATCTTATTATTTTGTTGTATTGCTGAGATACATGTTGGATATTCATTTATTTACAGCTATAGGCAATAAAGAACAAGAGCATGTATTAAAAAAACTAGTTGAAATTATACTTGCAAGAAACTCTGGTTATAAGAAAAAAATAAATAATATTCAAAGAAGTGGCTGTCATTATGTATCATGGTGGTTAAACCAAACATGGTTTAATAAAATTAAACTTGGTTTGTTCTTAAAGATAAAAAAAACTATTCAAAAATAACTCCGAATGCCTAAAGTTAGTATTGTAATTCTTGTATATAATATTGAAAAATATATAGAGAAATGTGCAAGAAGTTTGTTCCTGCAAACCTTGGATGATATTGAATATATTTTTGTAAATGATTGTACACCTGACAATTCAATGGATGTAATACTTAAAGTTCTTAAAGAGTTTCCTTCTCGTAAAAATCAGGTAAAAATTGTAAACATGGAGATTAATTCTGGACAGGCAGCAGCCCGTAAAAGAGGTGTTTCTGAAGCAACAGGAGACTTTATGATTTTTTGTGATGGAGACGATTGGGTTGATAAAAATATGTATCAACGTTTGTATGATTGTGCAATTCAACACAATTATGACTTTGTTAGATGCTTATTTAGTAGAGTTTCTGAAGGTCATCAGGCATTATGTAAGTTAATACCGCCAGAATCTTATGCAAATAAAAAACAATTATTGTCATATTTAATTCGGTCTTCAGACTTTTCTTCAACTTGTGATAAACTAGTTCGACGAAATGTAGTGTTCTCTCAACAATTTGTCTATCCAAAAGATAATATGTGTGAAGACTTGGTCTATGTATTACAATATGTTTTGAATGCAAAGTCTATTGGTTATATAAATGAATCATTTTATTATTATCGACAGAATGAGTCGTCTATTAGCCATGTGCTAGAAACTGAACATATATGTCGTAAAGCTCTTCAAATTTCTAATAATGTTGAATTGTTACAGACAATTTTAGCTAAATCAAATTTAAAGGCTAACTTTGTTGGTGAAATTGTAGCTGCAAAGTATATGGCTAAGGATTCTTTTAGACCAATTATTGAAAGAAATGGTATATATGAGAAATGGAAAAGTTGTTTCTCTGAGATCAATTCTAAGATTCTCTTCAACAAATATTTATCTGTCAAACAAAAGTTAAACTTTGTCTTATGTTTGTTAGGCTTGTATCCATTTGTTAAAAGATTATATAGAAGATAGTTATGGAAAGATACATTTTTTTATTATTATTGTTTGGGTGGGAATTACTTTTGTTATACTATGCTTGGCATAAATTTAATAAAGTATTCTTTTCGCCATCTTTTTATACATTATCAGTTTTTGCCGTATCCACATTCCTTTGTATATATTGTGTGAATTTTTGGCAGATTCATTTCTATCCTGTTACATTTTTTATTATTGGTTTAGGGCTTTTGATCATGGTAATTGCTGAGTCTTGTTTTTATAGAAAAAAAAGACTTGTAGGGAAAAGTGAAAAATATTTAATAAAATTACCTTCCATGGTTAAGATAGGCTTATCGCTATGTTGTGTTCTTGCTACTTTTATGTATTATAGAGAAATTCAAAAAATAGGATTGGCCCATGCTATGGGGATGAATGAAGCTATTGCTAATGTTAAAGAAGATTGGGAACTTTATGAAAGCCAGTTTAATCCATTTGTAAGGCAAGGATATAAGATGGTAATGGGAATAGCCTATTGCTTTACTTTTATATTTGTAAATAATTTTAATGTATGCAAGCAGAAATTGTCTGATACCTTTTGGTATATATTGCCATTGTTTTGTGGAGTCGTTATAAATTTGATTTCTGGATCAAGAGGTGATATGATAAGAATGTTACTTCTTTTTTTGTTTACTTATTATATCTGTAAATGGCAAGCTACAAATTGGAAAATTCAACCATCTAAACAAATTATTAAGGTAGCCTTTCCTGCTATAGCTTTAGTTTTAAGTATATTCTTTATGGCTCGGCTTTTTGTAAAAGTAGATGTTGAGAATCAGAAGGATATTGGAGGCCCAGTTGAGTATTTGGCCTATTATATAGGAAGTCCTATTCAGGTTTTTAATATTCATGCAGAGCAATTGCAACGGCATAGTGATGCAAATGCGTATTCTTCATTTGGAGTTGCTAGTTTTGGTGGTGTCTATTCGCTTCTACAAAATTTAAATATTATAGAAAAAAAAGACATAAAGTCTCATAAAATTGGAGTCGGTTTTGAAGAATTAGGTGGTGCCTCAAATGCTGCAGGTAATGTTGATACTATATTTTCTTGTCCGTATGTAGATTTTGGTTTAATAGGAATGTGTATTTATATCTACATTATATATGCAGTGCTTTCCTATTTTTTTTATCGTAATATTTTATATGAAAATTTATCTATAAAATATATAAAGTTTTTTATTATATTCTCATTTTTCTTTTATGAGGTAGAAATGTCTTTTTATAGTGATGTAATCAATATCATAATTAGTCAGACTGGTATTTTACAGTTCTTTTGTTTATTGATATTAATGCATTATATTATTCGTTCAAAATATTTGGTGCGTATAGGATAAAAAATTAAATTCTTTAAGTTAAAAATGGCGTAAAGATGAAAAAAATTACAGTTGTTATGTCTGCCTATAATGGTAGTAGATATATAGAAGCACAATTAGATTCCATCTTCCAACAGGTGGGTGTGAAAGTACTGTGTTATGTTCGCGATGATGGATCAACCGATGATACATTGCAAGTATTAAAAAAATATACATCAACTTCGGGAGAGTTAATTATATGTGAAGGAGAAAATGTAGGTTGGGAGCGTAGTTTTTTATTGGCGCTAAAAGATGCACCACAAGCTGATTATTATGCTTTTGCAGATCAAGATGATATATGGTTTGAGGATAAATTGATTTCTGGCATAAAAATGCTAGAGAAAGAAGGTTCTAAAAATAAACCTTGTATGTATCATTGTAATAAGATTTCTGTTACAGAAGATTTGAAACCATTGGCTCATCAGGTTAGAAGAACGCCAAGACCGTTAAATCGACAGAATGCGCTGATTCAGGAATATGCTCAAGGGTGTGGTATCATTTTGAATGAGCAAGCTAGAAAACTTGTACTTCATCATGTTCCCCATGCTAAACTTGCTCATGATTTCTGGTGTGGTTTGGTTTGTTATCTTTTTGGTGAGGTGATTTATGACAATACTCCTCGTTTCTATCATATTTCGCATGGCAATAATGCTTCTGGTGAGGGACATACTTTGGGAAGTTGGTATGGGCGCCTGAAATCATATCGTAAGAAGGGTGCTATTTATTATTCGCCTTATGATGATTTAATTGAGGGTTATGGTAATATTTTGAATCAAGAAGATTTGCGGTTTATTGAAACGGTTAAAAAATATCACCATTCATTGACTTCCAAGCTTGTTTTGTTGTTTTCGCCAAAGTTTATTCGAGATTCGATAATGGGGTCTTTATCTCTAAAAATTTCTATCCTATTTAACAGATTGTAATCATGGGAAATCGTATTTTGTGCCTCGATTATATGAAGGCGTTGGCTATCTTTTTTGTCGTTTTGGGGCATTTGATAGATGGTGTGGATTCGGAAACTAATCCTTTCCGTATCTTTATTTATAGTTTGCATATGCCTTTGTTCTTTATCGTGTCAGGTTTCCTGTCATCAAAGAAAATAACATCGGTAGGGAATTTGGAAAAGTGGTATCTTCGAAAGATGAGATTACTTATACCTTTCTTCGTCTTTTCTGTAGGTGATGTCTTAATTTTGGGTAGTTCTTGGGATGCTTTCTTCGGGTGGAATAAGTATGGGCTTTGGTTCCTTTGGACTTTATTTTTGTTTGATACCATTTACGCTTTTACGCAATTGGTACTGATAAGTAATAAGAATAAGAAACTGGAATTAATCGGTTTGATAGCCCCAGCTCTTGTTTGTATCGCTTTGCGTAGATACGATGATACTTTGCTAGGTGGCATATTCAACTTTATGCAGTTGTACAACTATGCGTTCTTTATCTTAGGTGTTATAGTTGTTAGGTATGGTCTACAAAAGTATATTTTAGACGAGCGAATCCAATTCTTGATGCTGTTGATGTATATAGTTGGGTTGACTACTGGCATCGCTGCTCTGAATATACCGATGAAGGCTTGCGGTATCTTGCTTGTTTATGCCTTTTTTGAGAAAATATCGGCTTCAAGAAATAGTAGTTTGCTACAATTCGGGGGGGGCAAAATTAACAATCTGATTTTAAGTTTCGGTCAACATACATTATACATTTATATACTTCATTTTTATTTGATTAGAGGCAACTTGAGTCTTCCTGTAAGTGCTCATATTATCTTGTTTTCTGCACCTTTTTACTATTTGACCATCTATTCTGTCTTTTCCATAGTTATTATGTGGATATGTGTACAGGTCGCAGATTTTTTGAATACAAATAAGTACATTAGAATGTATGTGTTTGGAAGTAGAAAGTAGTTTTTTTATAAGAACTTTATGAAATATGTAATCAATGGTCGCTTTGTTGTCCGCAAGTTGACAGGACAAGAGCGATTTGCAACTGAGTTGCTTCGTGAGTTAGATAAGATTTGTGAGAAGGATGAATTTGTTATGGTCGTACCTGAGTATGCAGAGACATTACCTGATTACAAGAACATCAAGATTGTTAAGTATGGAAAGGTAAAGAGCCATTTCTGGGAGCAGATTAGTCTTTATCGCTATTGTAAAAAACATCATCTGGTGAGTGTGAACTTAACTTCTACTTGCCCTTTGTTAGATAGTGGTATTGTTTGTTGTCATGATGCAGCTCCTTATGAGATTCGCGAACTTTTGACACAGAATCTTTATGGTAGATTGTCGTATATCTGGCATCAAATGATGATTGAGGCTGTGAAAAGAAGCAAATACCCAATTATAACGGTGAGCCACTATTCAAAATCCCGTCTTTCTAAGTTTATGAAAGTTCCAGAGAATCGCTTTCATGTAATATCTAATGCTTGGCAGCATTACCTAAGAGTAAATGAGGATGAGTCCATATTTGAGAAACTTCCTAAGGGATATGTCCGAGGGGAATATTTCATGGCATTGAGTAGTCTCTCACCCCAAAAGAACTTTGTTTGGGTTAAGGAGGTTGCTAAGAGGAATCCTGAAAAGAAATTCTTGATTGTAGGTAGAGCTGAGGGTTTTACTAAGTTGGGTACAGAAGATTTACAGGAATCGAATCTTCACTTTACAGGTTACTTGACTGATGGAGAAATCAAGTCGTTGATGAAGTGGTGTAGGGCTTTTATTCATCCTGCAGTATATGAAGGATTTGGAATACCTCCAATTGAGGCTTTGTCATGTGGCGCAGAACTGATTGTTTCTACAGCTGCTTGTTTGCCAGAAGTATATGGTAACTCTGCTCATTATATTGATCCTCATAATTACGATGTGGATTTGGATGAGTTGTTAAAAGAACCTGTTGCTCCCGCTTCTCAGGTCTTGGATAAATATTCCTGGTCTTCAGAGGCCAAAAAGTTATTGAATTTATTAAGAAATTAATTATAATCAATATGAAGGTTGTTTTGCTTGCCGGTGGCTTCGGCACAAGAATTAGTGAAGAATCTCAATTTAAGCCAAAACCTATGATTGAGATTGGCGGTATGCCTATTTTGTGGCATATTATGAAAGAGTATTCTTATTTTGGACACAATGAGTTTATCATCTGTGCAGGTTACAAACAGGAGTATATCAAGGAATGGTTTTCTAACTATTTCTTGCATCAGAGTGATGTAAGTTTCGACTGGCGTAATGGTGGTAATGAGGTAACTATTCATCATAGCGATTTGGAACCTTGGAAGGTAACTGTTGTTGATACGGGTTATGATACCATGACTGGTGGCCGCATCAAGCGTGTTCAGAAGTATGTGGGTGATGAACCTTTCTTCATGACTTACGGAGATGGTGTCTGTGATGTGGACATCAATAAGCTTTTGGAATTTCACAAGACTCATGGAAAGATAGCAACTCTTACCGCTGTGAAAATGGCACAGGAAAAGGGAGTGTTGAATATTGGCGGTGATAATGCCGTAAAGTCTTTCAGAGAGAAGAATATCTCGGATGGTGCTCCAATCAATGCTGGTTACATGGTATTGGAACCGGCAATTTTCGATTATCTGAGTGGTGATGATTGCGTGTTTGAGAAAGGTCCATTAGTGAAGTTGGTTGAAGAAGGTCAGTTAATGTCTTATATTCATGAAGGTTTCTGGCAGTGTATGGATAATGTTCGTGAACGCGATATGCTTGAGACTTTGCTTAAAGCTAACCAGGCACCATGGAAACGTTGGGAGCGTGAAGTTCCAATGAAGAACTATTAATAAAGGTATATATGATTGATATTTTTAATAATTTCTATAAAGGAAAGCGAGTTCTTGTAACTGGTCATACTGGTTTCAAAGGAAGCTGGCTTTCCATCTGGCTCCATGAATTAGGTGCCGAGGTTGTAGGAGTAGGCCTAAACCCATATTCAGAGCGTGACAATTTTGTACTTTCGGGCATCGGTTCTAAGATAAAGGCTGACATCCGTGCTGATATTCGTGACGGAGAGAAGATGAAGCAAATCTTTGCAGAGTATCAGCCAGAGATAGTATTCCACTTGGCTGCGCAGCCATTGGTTCGCCTTTCCTACGAGATTCCTGTAGAGACATACGAAGTGAACGTCATGGGAACTATTCATATAATGGAAGCTATCCGTGCTACCAAGAGTGTGAAAGTGGGTGTGATGATTACTACCGACAAGTGCTATGATAACAATGAGCAATTGGAAGGATATGTAGAGACCGACCCATTTGGTGGTTATGATCCATATAGTTCTTCTAAGGGTGCTTGTGAGGTGGCTATTCAGTCATGGAGACGTTCTTTCTTCAATCCTGCTGACTATGGAAAGAAGCACACCGTGAGTCTTGCTTCTGTAAGAGCTGGTAACGTAATAGGTGGTGGTGACTGGGCAAAAGATCGTATTATACCAGACTGTATTCGGGCTTTGGAGACAACCAAGGTGATAGATATCCGTTCTCCAAAGGCTGTTCGTCCATGGGAGCATGTGTTGGAACCATTGTCTGGATATATGCTCTTGGCTCAGAAAATGTGGAATGATCCTACAGGTTACTGCGAAGGATGGAACTTTGGCCCGGAAGCTGACAGCGTATTAACCGTTTGGGAAGTTGCGTCTGCCATCGTTGAGAATTTCGGCTTTGGTGAGTTGAAGGATGTTTCTGATCCGAATGCTCTCCATGAGGCAAATCTTTTGATGCTCAATATCAATAAGGCAAAGACTCGTTTGGGATGGAAACCAAGACTGAATGCCAAGCTGTGTGCCATGCTCACCTCTGATTGGTATAAGAGATACAAGACAGAAAATGTATATGACCTCTGCGTGGAGGAAATCAATAAATTCATAGGATAATGAAAGCTTTTGTAACTGGTGCAAGTGGTTTTATCGGTTCATATTTAGTAAAAGCACTTGTTGATGATGGACATGAAGTACTCTGTTTAAAAAGAATTACTTCAAAGTTAGATTCATTGGATGGATACGAAAAACGTGTAAAATGGGTGAATACTTCTGATAATTGGCAGGAGGCTTTCATAGAGTTCCAACCATATATAGTATTTAACTTAGCCTGGAATGGTGTTGCAGCAGCAGATAGAGTTGTTTGGGAAAAGCAAGTTAGCAATATTGCTATGCAACAAGAGCTACTTGATTTAGCATTAAAATCTGGCTGTAAGAAATTCGTAGGTACGGGATCGCAATCAGAATATGGGGATTTTAATGAAAAAATTGATGAGGAATATCCTGTAAACCCTAAAACTGCTTATGCTGCGGTAAAGGCTGCATCTTTAACTATCATGAAAAGTTTTTGCGAAATCAATCATATTGATTGGTATTGGTTTAGGTTGTTTCCTTTGTTCGGTCCTCATGAGGCTGATAAATGGTTAATTCCTTCACTTATAAGAAGTATTTCTAATGATACACATATGGATCTAACACCAGGAGAGCAGAAACTCGCTTATTTATATGTAGGTGAATGTGCCAAAGCTATAGAAATGGCTATTTATGCAGATAATAAGAGTGGTGTTTATAATATCTGTTCAGATAATCCAACTTCGTTAAAAGAGTTGGTAACCAATATTCGTGATAGAATAAATCCTGACTTTAAACTTAATTTTGGTTCCCTTCCTTACAGATATGGTCAATGTATGTACATGGAGGGGGATACAACAAAGTTACGAGATAACATATACAACTTAAATACTTCGGATTTTGAAGTCCAATTGGATAATACCATAAAATATTATTTAAAACGATATGACAATGAAAAATAATGAATTGTTTCAAAAGGCTCAGTCTGCAAGATATTTAGCATTAGAACTTGCGCATAATGCTAATGAGTCTCATTCAGGAGGAGCGATGTCAATGGCAGATGTCTTAATTACGCTTTATGCTAATTATCTAAATAATACTCCCCAAACTCAAAATGAAGTTAATCGTGATCGTTTTATTTTGAGTAAAGGTCATTGCTGCTCTTTATATTATGCAATTTTAGCTGAGATGGGGTTCTTTACCAAGCAAGAACTTTTGGATAACTTTGCAAAAAATGGAACCCATTTCTTTGCTCATGCATCCCACACCCTTCCTGGTGTAGAACTTTCTACAGGAAGTCTTGGTCATGGATTACCTGTTTCTTGTGGCTTGGCTCTTGGTTCTAAGCGTAGCGGTTTAGGCTTTGATGTATATTGTATAGTTGGTGATGGAGAAATGGATGAAGGTAGTAATTGGGAAGCTATTATGATGGCTGCTCATAATAAGCTAGATAATCTTTGCCTCATTATCGATAAAAATCAGATGCAAGCATTGGGTGATACCAAAGATGTGCTATGCTTGGACCCATTGGCAGATAAATTGAAAAGTTTTATGTGGAATGTAGTAGAGATAGATGGACATGATTATGATCAGATCATCTCTGCTTTTGATAATTTCAAGAACTGCAAAGGTAAGCCAACTGTAATTGTCGCAAATACGGTTAAAGGAAAAGGAGTCAGTTTTATGGAACACAATCTTAAGTTCCACTATAGTGCTCCTACTGATGTTGAATTAATGAAGGCTAAGGAAGAATTATTATGAGAACTAATTTTATAAATCAACTTATTGAAGAAGCTCGCCGCAATGAAAAGATATTTCTCTTAGTTGGCGATTTAGGATATCATGTGATTGAACCATTTGCAGAAGAGTTTCCTGACAGATTTTTAAATGTAGGAATTGCTGAGCAAAATATGGCGGGGATTGCTGCAGGTCTTGCTATGACCGGATATAATGTATATTTCTATTCTATTGGAAATTTCCCAACTATACGTTGCTTGGAACAAATTCGTAACGATATAGCTTATCATCAGGCCAACGTTAAAGTAGTTTCTGTTGGAGCTGGTTATGCTTATGGAAGTTTGGGAGCTACCCATCAGGCAACCGAAGAAATCGGTGCATTACGAGTCTTGCCTAATATGGTTGTCGCAACTCCTGGAGATCCTCTTGAAGCAAGAGCTATTACAAAAATATCTGCTTCATATGATGGTCCAATGTATATACGTTTAGGAAAAGCTGGAGAAAAGACTGTGCATTCTGAGGATAGTATAGATTTAAAAATTGGTGATATCTGTAGTGTAATAACACGTGAAGGAAATCAAACAGCAGTTTTTGCGTGTGGTAATATCTTAGATGCTGCATTGCACCAGATTAACGAAGAAAACTTGAATTATGATCTTTATAGTGTTCCTTTTGTTAAACCTATAAATAAGGAACAACTGATAAACATAGTTAAAACGCATCCAGCTGGCCTTATCACGATAGAAGAACATCAAAAGTCCTGCGGTATGGGATCTGCTATTGTGGAAATTTTGAATGATCTTTATTATGAAGGTAATATAGAAGTCTATCCAAAAGTAAAACGCATTGCAATACCTGATGAGTTTGCTGATGTTGTTGGTACACAAGTATTTTTGAGAGAGCATGAAGGGCTTAAACTGTAGTGCTTTCAAATATTTGTTGAATACTAAAATAATTGTTTATGAATTTCGTATTCCATAGCAGTGATTTATTTTCTGCAGTTCTTGTTGTTTCAATGGTTTCTATCATGGAAAATAACCAAAAAGAAGAGTCTCTTGTTTTCTATATAATAGAGCATGGTATCACAAAAGAACATCAGCAGAAAATTAAAGATTTTGTTGATAAATATCCAAATTCTAAAGTTGTTTTTATCCCAATGCCAAACATCAACGAGAAGTTTGGCTTGGGATTGAAACAAATTAAATCAATTTGGCTATTTGATTCTTATTGTAGATTATTCTTGGGAACTTTGCTGCCGGATGATGTAGACAGAGTACTTTATTTAGACTGTGATACGCTATGTAATGGTAGTTTGCATGATTTTTATTATCTCAATTTTGGAGATAATTATGCAGCAGGTGTTATAGACTGTTTGTCAGAAGCTTATTATGATTTGTTTGATATGGATAAGACTTCAAGATATTGTAACAGTGGCATGCTGCTTTTTAATATAAAAAAGTGGCGAGAAGATAACATGGAAACCGTTGTTGCTAATTATGTCCGCTCCCAAAATGGATATGTGTTCTTCATGGAGCAAAGTGTTCTAAATATTCTACTTCAAAATAGAATAGTGATTGTACATCCGAAATACAATACATATACTTTGATGGTGGCTTTTACTCATGGTAATCTAAGAAAACTGAGACGTTGTGTAAGATATTATACAGACAGAGATATCGATGAAGCTGTGAGTAGTCCAGTTCTGATACATCTTACTAATGGATTTTTTGTCAAAGGTCGTCCTTGGATTGAAGGTAATGAACACCCGTACCGTCAGCTTTACATGAGATATAGAGCTATGACTCCTTGGAAAGATGAACCTCTTTTCCCAGATAAGAGCAATTGGAAACAAAAGGCGGTCGTAACGATAGTGAAAGTTTTGCCACAGAATTTGATGTGTTCAGTTGTAGGATGGATTTATAACGTCTGGCGACCAAAACATATAAAAAAGAGCATGGTATGATTCTTTTTGAGTTATTACAAGTTGCTATAGATGTAAAGGTCGGAAGCTCTCTTACTGTAACTTCTTTGGATTGGAAAGAGTTTTATTCCTTCTGCAAAAAACAGGCACTGCTTGGTATTGGCTTTTCTGCTTTGGAGAAGATTGGCTCATGTCCAAAGGACTTGATGTTGTCGTGGTATGGAGTTGTATTGCAAATAGAGAAACGAAATATCGAGATGACCAAAGCTTGCAAGGAAGTGAGCGAAATTTTTGGCAATGATGGCTTTGACACTTGCGTTTTAAAGGGGCAAGGTAATCTTCTGAATTATCCAAAAGGAATTCGAAATCGCCGTCAACCTGGTGACATTGATTTATGGGCATCTCCTAAGAAAGGTGGAAATGCTCAGAAGAAGGTGATTGACTATGTGAAAGGAAAAGGAAACCCGCAAGTTGGTCCCAATTATCTTCATATCGATATGTTGTGGAATTCCAATATAGAAGTTGAGGTGCATTATCGTCCACGATTCCTGGTTTCGCCTTATCGTAATTATCTTATTCAGAAATGGTTTGCGAGCAGAAAGGAAGCCTGTATGAGCAATAGGTGTCAGGAAGGCTTTTCTATTCCTCCTTCATCTGTGAATGTTGTATATCAAATGAGCCATCTCTTCAGTCATTACTTTGATGAAGGATTGGGGCTGAGACAGTTGTTGGACTATTACTTTGTTCTTGAAAAATGGAAGGACGGAGGGAAAGAAGATAATGTGCTGCCGATATTGCAAAGTTTTGGTATGGGAAAATTCTCTGCAGCAATCATGTGGGTGTTACAGAAAGTCTTTGCGATGCCTCATGAATATATGATATGTGAACCTGATGAGAAAGAGGGAAGAATTCTTCTGGATGAGATAATGCAAAGTGGCAACTTTGGACAATATGATACCCGTGGTGCTGATTTAAAGAATGGAGGAACTATCAAACATGGCTTTTGGAAGTTGAAGCGAATAATGCGACTAGTTGGTAGTTATCCAGAAATGGCACTTTGGGAACCGATCTTTAGAGTGTGGCATTATGGATGGAGAAAAATGCACATTATTAAAAAATAAGACTATGACAGATATTGAATTTGAACAAATTTTGCATCGAATGAGCAAAGAAGATTTGGACAAATGGAATAGGATGAAAGGACTGCCTTTTGATTCTTTTGCTATTGCGTTAGCTGGTGAATCAATAGCAAATTTAGCTCCTCCGTTTGATGAGTATGTTAATTATACTGGTAGCTTAATTGATTTCTATAAAGACTTTTTTCAACGATATCTCCAGTGTTTAGAAAATATAGATTCTAATACCTGGGAGTTTGTCAACATTAGTATGAGAGCATACATAAAACATAATGGTGGACCATTGGTCGATTTTGATTTGGTTGAAGAATGTAAAATGCTCATGGATTCAATTACAAAATCGCTAAGTGCATATTTTGATGGGTCTCCAAATATGGCTTATAGGATATTGAAGCATACCTTTGTTAGTAAGAATTTTCATTTATTGATGATTCTTCCTCAAATCCAATACCTAGGGCCTCTTTATCGTGTGCGTAGTGAGCGAAATCTAAGTGCGCAGAAAGAATTGTTTCATACTCCTTTTGAGTTAAGAAACAGTTGTGGTAGTTATCGGTATAGCATCCTAGGATATCCTTCTTTATATTTGGCTGGTAGTATTGAAACTGCATTGGCGGAGAGCCGAATTGTTGATAAACAATATTCTGTGATGCTTTTCAAAAGCAATGAAATTTTGCAATGTATAGATTTGTCACTACCAAGCAGAGAGTTGCTCTTTTGGGAACGATATAGCCTAGTATTGTTTTATCCATTGATTTTTGCATGTGGTTTGAAAGTAAAAGAAGAAAGTAAACCGTTCAAGCCAGAATATGTCATTCCACAATTGTTTTTCCAAGTTGTCAGTGAGTGCTCAAATTTGATGGGCGTATCATATACCTCTACTCGAATGGAGAATCCTGATTATCGTAATGGTAAGCAACGAAACTTTGTGCTGAAGGTTCCTAAAGCAGATAAAGCTAAAGGCCAATCGCTTGAACTAGCAGGAAAGTTTAAATGTACTATGCCAGTAAGTCCATATGACAATGAAAATGCTCTGTCTGTTGAAAGAAGACTAAGAGGAATGGAGTTATTTGAAATAAAATTAAACTAATTTTTTTATAGAACATAGGATAAGAATATGAAACAATATGATTATTTGATAGTTGGTTCTGGCTTGTTTGGAGCAACCTTTGCTTATCTTGCTAAAAAACGAGGTAAGAAGTGTTTGGTAATCGATAAGCGTTCTCATTTAGGTGGTAACATCTACTGTGAGAATATCGAGGGAATCAACGTGCATAAGTATGGTGCACATATCTTCCATACCTCTAACAAAAAGGTATGGAACTTTGTGAATTCTATCGTTGAATTCAACCGCTATACAAATTCACCAGTAGCAAATTATAAGGGCAAACTTTATAATCTGCCTTTTAATATGAACACCTTCTATCAGATGTGGGGTGTAACTACACCAGAGGAAGCGCAGGCTAAGATTGATGAGCAGAAGGCTTCTTTTAGTGAAGAGTTAAGAGTGAAGAACGAAGAATTGGGTTTGCCAAATGAGCCTCATAACCTGGAGGAACAGGCGATGCTGCTTGTTGGCAAGGATATTTATGAGAAACTCATTAAGGGCTATACAGAAAAGCAGTGGGGACGCAAATGTACAGATCTTCCTGCTTTTATTATCAAACGCTTGCCTGTTCGCCTTATCTTCGATAACAACTACTTCAATGATAAGTACCAGGGTATTCCTTTGGGTGGATATAATAAGTTGATTGATGGCTTGCTTGAAGGTATCGAGACCAAAACGAATGTAGATTTCTTTGAGAATCGTCCTTATTGGGAAGGTGTTGCCGATAAGATTGTTTTCACAGGTAAGATAGATGAATTCTATGATTATCAGTTTGGCAAGCTCAACTATCGTACTGTTCGATTCGAGACAGAGGTTATAGACAAACCTAACTATCAAGGTAATGCGGTAGTGAACTATACTGAGCGTGAGATTCCTTACACTCGTGTTATTGAGCATAAGCATTTTGAGATGTTTGGTCAAGAGGTTTATGAAACTCCAAAGACTGTTATCTCAAAAGAGTTTTCTACTGAATGGAAGGATGGTATGGAACCATATTATCCAGTGAATGATGAAGTAAACTCTTCATTGTATGCCAAGTATAAGGCTTTGGCTGATAAAGAAGATAATGTTATCTTTGGTGGTAGATTGGCGGAATACAAGTACTATGACATGGCTCCTACTGTAGAGAGAGCGATGGAATGGTGGAAGTAAAGTGTTAAGAACATCTGGTCATCAACAACATCCGTCATCGCAAGCCATTGCCAGTATATGGGAAGGGTGAGAACGTGCGCGACTGGTTGTATGTAGTAGATCATGCCCGTGCCATCGATATGATTTTCCACAAGGGTAAGATTGCCGAGACCTATAACATTGGTGGTTTCAACGAGTGGAAGAATATCGATATCATCAAGGTAGTTATCAAGACTGTGGATAGATTGCTCGGCAGAAAGGAAGGCGAGGATATGGATCTCATCACTTATGTAACAGACAGAAAGGGTCACGATATGCATTATGCTATTGACTCTAGAATGCTGCAGAAGGAACTCGGCTGGGAGTCATCTCTCCAGTTTGAGGAGGGTATCGAAGAAACTGTGAAGTGGTATCGGGATAACCAGGAATGGATGGTTCATGTTACTTCTGGGGAGTATCAGAAGTATTATGAGAATATGTATTGTAAATAGCATTTTTCGAAAACCTACCCGTCCTTCCTTACCCTTAAGGAAGGTTCCACCTTTCTCACCAAGCCTCTCTTCAATAGTCTTTACGCCCCCTTCGGTTCCCCCAGTCCTGGGGGACAGAAACCTCAGGAACGAGAAGATGTAACCGCCCTACAGTGCTGAATTTTCTACCTCTCCGTCTCTCCTGCAAGGAGAGCTCCACCTCTAACCAAGCCTTCCTCCTCAGAAGGAAGGATGTAACCGCCCTCCGGTGCTCGGAACCGCTTCGCTTTATGGTTGGCGGGGCATCAAAGCCCTGCGCCATGGTTTTGCGGGATGGGACCGCCGGGAGACAACTTGCTGATGGGACCGCCGGGGGGGGAAAAGTTTATAATTTACAATTTATAATTAATAGTTTACTGTTTAGAGTTAATAGTTTATAGTTTATAGTTTACAGCTTATATCCAGAGAATTTGATGATAAGTTGCAGATTTCTTGTGATTTTCTTGGTGGCTTCGGGAAAAAAGCGTAATCTTGGCGGCAAGTTATATAAACTAAATAATAATGTGATTTTCAGAAATGGTTTGATGATAATGACAAGAATGGACTGGAATATAGACCTTTAACGTTAAAATAATGCAAGAAGTTTGGCGGTGTGAGGGGAAAAAAGTATTTTTGCAAACTAATTCAGTAAAACGTTTAAAAGGAGAAGATTATGAAACAGATATTAGTTACGGTAGATACTAACCAGCCTCTGCAAAACATTCGTAAGGCTATTAATATGCTTCGTGGTGTTGTGTCAACTACAGTTGTAAAAGAGCCTGTCTTGACAAAGACACAGAAGCAGCAAGCTTTTGTGAAGGAAAGTTTGACAAGAGCATTGCAGGAAGTGAAACTTGCTAAGTTGGAAGGAAGAAAGCTACCAGATGCAAGGGATTTATTAAAAGATTTAGAAATGGAAGATTGACATGAAAATACATGTTGAATATGGCTCTGAGTTTAAAAGACAGTTTAAACGTTTGGCTAAAAAATATCATTCATTGAAATCTGACTATGATGCTTGGTTAGATGAAATTTACAAGAATCCTCTTGTTGGAGATGACCTTGGTGGTGGCGTTCGTAAGATAAGAATGACCATTGCTGACAAGGGTAAAGGCAAAAGTGGTGGTGCAAGAATCCTAACTCTTAATGTAAAAGTTAGTGAGGATGGTATGAATGTAACTCTTCTTACAATCTATGACAAGGGAGAAATCTCTAATGTCAAGGATGAATTTATAAAATTCTTGATAAAAAACTTATAAGCAATAATTCCCAATCTGTAAGTTGATTGGCTTACGGATTGGGAACGAAGATAAACGTTTAAATGTGGAAGTTTACTTCTTTCAACCACTTTTTTATATACCTTTGCGTTCTTTTCTTAATCGTCTGACTTCTCTGATTTCTTCATTGATCTCATCGTGGGGGAGTTCTGAGGTTTCACCTCTTTCTGCTGGTTGTCCATACGGACTGTCATTGCTGTCTGTGCCATAAGCCTAAAATGTTTAATTAATAATCATTCTGACTGCAAATATACATCATTATGACGTAAAATATTAAGATAGTATTAATAATTTAATAAAGATCAATAGTTGAATGAATGATATAACTGCAATTTTCGCTTTCCTGAAGTATTGCCTTGGATATAAGGGGGATATGAGTAGAGTGATTGCTGGTATGAACTGGCATGAGCTGTATTCTTTTGCTTCTAAGCAAGCGTTGCTGGGGCTTTGCTTTGATGGTATCGAGAGACTGGGGGAGGAGTATCCTGAGGAGTTGAAGCAGAACCCGATAGGGAGGGAGCTGCTGATGACTTGGATGGGTAAGACGCAACAGATTCGCAGGCAGAACATGAAGGTGAATGCTGTGGCGGGTAAGCTCTTCGCTATGCTGAGAGTGGATGGGATGAGGTGTTGTGTTTTGAAAGGGCAGGGGAATGCCTTGATGTATCCGAATCCATATTCTCGTACTCCTGGAGATATTGATGTTTGGATTGATGCTAGTAGGGAGAGGATTATGGAGTATACTCAAAAGAAGTTTGAACTAGGGGATGATATCAGACTGCAGCATCTGGAGACTTCCTTGGATGGTGTGCCTGTAGAGTTGCATTTCTTTCCTTGTTCCATGAATAATATCCTTTATCATGCCAGGTTGCAGAAATGGTTTCGAAGGAATGCGGATCTGCAATGCTCAAATGTTGTTAGCCTGCCCGATGGGGCAGGGGATATTGCTATACCAACGACGGCATTTAATGTTGTTTATCAGCTGACGCATCTGTATCACCATTTCTTTGATGAAGGGATTGGAATGAGGCAAATTATTGACTATTACTACGTTGTTTGCGACTTTTATAAAGTCTATCAAAATTCTTCTAAAATCACCCCGTCCCTCTTTTTTGATAAAGCGAGCTGCACTCGGCAATTTGAAAGCGAGCTTTCATTGCACTCATTGGCATCGCTTTTTCCCATTAAAGAGGGCTCCACCTCTCACCCCGACCCTCTCACCCTCAGGGGAGAGGGAGGAAACCGCCCTACTCGGTGCTCGGAACCGCTACGCTCTAAGGATGGCGGACCATCAAAGGTCTCGCCAGATTGTGCGGGATGGGACCGCCTTTCTATAGAGGGGGATAATTCTGCTGGTTCTACTACTGTTGTTACTTCTTATGCCTCTACAACTTTAGATGTGGCGCAGAGAGAACTGAAGTATTTGGGATTGTGGAAGTTTGCAGGGGCGGTGATGTATGTGCTGCATGAGGCATTGGGACTATCTAGGGAGAAGATGATAGTTCCGATTGATGAAAAACGAGGAAAATTGTTGTTAGCAGAGATACTGAATGGTGGCAACTTCGGTAAGCACTTTACGAAGTATGCTGGGTTTACGCATCAGAGTATGGGGAAGAAATATTTCCTGAAGATATGGAGAAATATGCACTTCGTTCGATATTATCCTGCAGAGGCGCTTTGTGAGCCATTGTTCCGTACTTGGCACTTCTTCTGGAGGCTAAAATATAAAAAATAAATTAATCAAATAATTAATTGAAATAACTCTGTTTATGTTTATCGAGATGCAGATAGGTACCTCAGTTCGGGATAAGAAATAGTGCCTAAAAAAGTTGGTAATCTCCGATATT
>ERZ791833.304-NODE-304-length-27228-cov-59.27_pt1 | contig 27228 bp, 27 predicted proteins | sample MGYA00510294_ERZ791833 | MGnify/ENA primary metagenome ERZ791833 (study PRJEB30046, sample SAMN00715270) | human gut metagenome | study: EMG produced TPA metagenomics assembly of the A metagenome-wide association study of gut microbiota in type 2...
CGTTGGCATGCGAAATCTGTCCCAGCGCAATAGCCTGATAGTTGAGGAATGCGATATGGGTAGTACCCACCCAGGCAGAGTAAGCCTTCGCCAGACCTCCCAGAACAATCACGGCCAATAAAGCCAGGAAGATGTGTTTCTTTTTAATCTTTCTGTTTTTTCCTAATCCTTTTTTCATATCTATTCCTTTTTTCGGGTGCAAAGGTATGGCTTATTTAGAAATTGCACAATACCGAGAAATTGTGATTTTCACATTTTTTATACTTAGAAGTTGGTATCAGATTGATAGGCTCAGATTCCCATATCCTAATAAATGAGTAGTCTTTTCGTGGTTTTACGGAATTTAGTTTGGTAGTTTCACATAAAAGCCGTAACTTTGCAACATAAATTAAACAGAACCATAATAATAATGAAGAAACTGATTCTTAGTGCTGCTCTTCTGGCAGCATCTCTGGCATCCCAGGCCCAGCAGGGTCCGCTGTGGATGCGCTACCCTGCCATCTCACCGGATGGCTCTACCATCGCCTTTGCCTATAAAGGCGATCTCTATTGCGTTCCAGCCACAGGTGGCGAGGCACGCCAGTTGACGACCCACGCTGCTTACGACTCACAGCCTATCTGGAGTCCTGACGGCAAGAAGATTGCCTTTACTTCCAACCGAGAAGGTAACCTAGACGTTTACGTCATCTCTGCCAAGGGCGGTGCGCCAACCCGACTCACCACTCACAGCGGCAAGGAGACTCCTATCGCCTTCAAGGACAACGACCATGTGCTCTTCTCTGCCAACATCATGCCTACAGCCCAGAGCAATCTCTTTGCTGCCAATGAATTCTCACAGGTTTACGAGGTAAGCACTGAGGGCGGTCGTCCTAAGTTGTATTCTGTTCTTCCAATGGAGAACATCAGCATCAACAAGAACGGTCAGGTGCTCTATCACGACAAGAAGGGTTATGAGGATGCATGGCGCAAGCACCATACTTCTCCTATCACCCGAGATATCTGGATGCTCGACAACGGAAAGTATCAGAAGCTTACTACCTTCAAGGGCGAAGACCGCAACCCGGTATGGGCTGCCGACAACCAGAGCTTCTACTATCTCAGCGAGCAGGATGGTTCCTTCAATATCTACCGCCGCAACATCGCAAGCGGTAAGGATACCCAGATTACCCAGCAGAAAAAGAACCCTATCCGTTTCCTCACTTCTTCGAATGACGGTTTGCTCTGCTATGGTTTCGATGGCGAAATCTATACCGTAAAGGAAGGTGCACAGCCTCAGAAGGTCAGCATCTCCATCACTACAGACAACGATGAACCGAGCCTCATCCGCAAGGTGCAGTCTTGGGGCGCTACCGAGATTGCACTTTCTCCAGATGCCAAGGAGGTGGCTTTCGTAATGCACGGCGATGTATATGTTACCTCTACAGAATACAAAACCACCAAGCGAATCACCGATACTCCTCAGCAGGAACGCAACCTGAGCTTTGCTCCTGATGGCAGAAGTCTGGTCTATGCTTCTGAGCGCAATGGCGTATGGCAGATTTTCCAGGCTAAGATCAAGAACGAGAAGGAGAAGAACTTTACTTACTGCACCGAGGTAGAAGAGGAGCAGCTCACCAAGACCAATGTTACTTCTCAGTATCCTGCCTACAGTCCTGATGGCAAGGAGGTGGCTTTCTATGAGGATCGTGCTACCCTCCGCATCATCAATCTGAAATCAAAGGAAGTACGCACCGTACTCGACGGCAAGTACAACTATTCTTACTCTGATGGCGACATCTGGTTTGAATGGAGCCCAGACAGCAAGTGGCTCATGTGCAGCTACATCGGTAATGGCGGATGGAACAACACTGATATCGCCGTAGTAAAGGCTGACGGAAAGGAAGTGCACAATATTACCGACAGCGGTTACAGCGACAGCAACGGCAAGTGGGTACTCGGAGGAAAGGCTATTCTCTTCGAGAGCGACCGTGCCGGTTATCGCAGTCATGGTTCATGGGGTGCAGAATATGATGCCTATCTCATGTTCCTCGACCTCGAAGCCTACGACCGCTTCCGCATGTCTAAGGAGGAACTCGAATTAGCCGAGGCCAACAAGGACGAGAAGGAGAAGAAGGCTGACGAGAAGGAGGAGAAGAAGAAGGAAAACAAGAAGAAGAAAGAGGAGAAGACAGGAAAGATTGAGGTGGATAAGGTAAAACCTCTCGAACTCGACTTCGAGAACTGCCGTGACCGTGTGGTCCGTCTTACCGTCAACTCATCCAACATGGGTGACGCCATTCTCGACACCAAGGGCGAGAAGATATATTACCAGGCAGCCTTCGAAGGAGGCTACGACCTCTGGTGCCACGACCTGAAGGAAGGCAGCACCACCCTGATGATGAAGGGAATCGGTGGCGGCGGCTTCGTTGCCGACAAGGACATCAAGAACCTCTTCCTCTGCAATGGCAGCAGCATCAAGAAGATTGACCTGGGCAGCAAGGCTACTACCAACATCGACTTTGAGGCTCCATTCAACTACAAGCCTGCCGAGGAGCGCCAGTATCTCTTCGACCATGTATGGCGCCAGGTAGCTGACAAGTTCTATGATCCTAAGATGCAGGGTGTGGATTGGGAGTACTATCGCAAGGTATATGAGAAGTTCTTACCTTATATCAATAATAACTTCGACTTCGCTGAGATGTTGAGCGAGATGCTGGGTGAGCTGAATGCCAGCCATACCGGTTGCCGTTATTATGCCAGTGGCGCTTCTCTTTCTACCGCAGCTCTCGGTGCCTTCTTCGATCCGAACTACGAGGGTGACGGCTTGAAGATTCAGGAAGTCATCAAGCGTGGTCCGTTCGCCGTGAAGAAGAACGAAGTTACTGCCGGCTGCATCATCGAGAAGATCGATGGAGAGGCTATCAAGGCGGGTAAGGATTACAACGCATTGCTCGATGGAAAGGCTGGCAAGAATGTACGTCTCACCATCAAGAACACCAAGGGCAAGACTTTCGACCTCACCATCAAGGCGATTTCACAGGGTGCTCAGCAGGAGCTTCTCTACAAGCGCTGGGTGGATAGAAACCGTGCCATCGTGGATAGCGTTTCAAAGGGCAGAATCGCCTATGTTCACGTAAAGGCAATGGACAGCGAGAGTTTCCGCACCGTATATAGTGAACTCTTGAGCGACAAGAACCGCAACAAGGATGCCGTAATCGTGGATGAGCGCCACAATGGTGGTGGCTGGTTGCACGATGACCTCTGCACCTTGCTCAGCGGCAAGCAGTATCAGGAGTTTGTGCCTCATGGAAAGGTTGTGGGCAAGGATCCATTCAACAAGTGGACCAAGCCATCCTGCGTTCTGATCTGCGAGGACGACTACAGCAACGGTCATGGTTTCCCATGGGTATATAAGGAGTTGGGCATCGGTAAGCTGATTGGTGCCCCGGTGGCTGGAACAATGACTGCCGTATGGTGGGAGACCTTGATGGACCGCAGTCTGGTATTCGGTATCCCTCAGGTAGGATGCCGCGACATGCGTGGTACCTTCGGCGAGAACACCACCCTCTATCCAGACATCGAGGTATATAATTCTCCAGAGGATTACATCAATGGTCATGATACTCAGCTCATCAGAGCCGTAGAGGAAATGATGAAGAAGTAAGGAAAGGAATTATTCCGAAAATCATCTTATACATCAAAAGAGCGTGATTGCCAAATGAGGCTATCACGCTCTTTCTTTGTTAACATTAAAATATTCGAAGATGAAAGAAATCTAGCAAACTTTCTTCTTTCGCTCACAATAGCGTTCACATTGGGCACAGATATCATATCCCAGCATGGCACCCAGAATGAAATCCTCCTCCGGCGTAAGCTGGCATAAGGGTTTGGTAACAATCATGCGGATAGCATCCAGGCATTCCTTCTTACCAAAGAAGAGATTCAGACGGTCGTTGCCAACCGGCTGGATGATATAATCAATGTTCTGACGCTCTAATCTAGTTATGGCAAAAGACTCATATTTCTTGTTGAAGGTGTAGAGCACCAGGCGGCGCACGCCCTTCTTATATTCATATATATGATTCATCAGAACCTTCAAATCTACTGGTGTTGCGATTTCCTGCTGCATACTATCCGAATTTATCTGTTTTTAAACCAAGAATCAGAGAATTCCATCATTCTCTAATTCTTGAAAGATATATTTTAGAAAAAATTATAACGCTGGCTTGATGTCCTCGAGCCAGGCATCGATACGCTCCTCTGTCTTGTCGTCCTCGTTCACCTCGTCGAGTGCGAGTCCCAGGAACTTGTCGCCATCAATTGCCTCACTGTCATCATAGGTGTATCCGTCTGTAGAAACACCAGGCAATACGGTAGCGCCAGCCTCAACGGCAGCATCATAGAGTTCCTTCATGCCGCCACAGAATGTATCAGGGTAAGACTCGCTGTCGCCACAACCAAACAGGGCTACGGTCTTGCCAGCCAAGCCGGCACTCTTCAATGTCTTCACGCCATCATACCAGTCATCCTGCATCTCGCCGGCACCCCATGTAGAAGTACCGAGAAGAAGATTCTCATGACTTGCGATAGTAGCGTCATCGATGTTAGCTACATCTACAGCTTCCACGCCCAACTTAGAGGCGATGGTTTCGGCAATCGACTGGCATGAGCCAGTAGAAGAGCCATAAATTACGATTGTTGTTTTCATTTGTCTATCTTACTTTTAGTTACATTTATTTTCGGGTGCAAAGATACGCCCTTTTCCCGTAATCTACAATACCTAAAAATGATGGTTTCGCAGAAATACCTAAATATGGGGATAGATAAAAAGTTTTAGGACGATTCATCCTAAAACTTCTCTAATTTCAAAAGTTTTAGGACGATTCATCCTAAAACTTTCTTAAATATTCTACTTTTAGGATGATTTATCCTAAAAAAATAGTATCTTCGCAGCAAATATATAATCAAAGAGCAATGAAATGATATGAAACGAATAGAAAGAACGGAATATCTCAATAAACTGATCGCTTTCAAAGACAAGTCTCTTATCAAAGTGATAACCGGCATTCGCCGTTGCGGTAAATCCACCATTATGGAGATTTATCGTGACTGGCTTAAGAGGCAAGGTGTCAGTGCCGACCAAATCATCTATCTCAATTTCGAGGATTACGACTTCTATGAGCTTCGTAATCCACATAACTTATACGCTTATATCAAGCCATTAATTCATCAAGACAAGATGACTTATATCTTCTTTGATGAGATACAACATGTGGAAGATTTCCCAGACATCATCAACAGCCTCAACCTGAAGCCAACAGTAGATCTCTATATTACGGGGTCGAATGCCTATATGCTGTCAAGCGAAATCGCCACGTTACTATCCGGAAGATATGTGGAAATCGCAATGCTTCCCCTTTCATTCAGAGAGTATGTTGAAGGTATCGGAGGAATCGACAATCTTCCCAAAGCCTATACAGACTACATCACAAGGAGCAGTTTTCCATATACCCTTGAACTGGATACTCCCGCAGAAATCAGCGACTACCTGAATGGCGTATATAACACCATTGTAGTAAAGGATATCATGAGCAGGAAGAAGTTACCCGATGTCATGATGCTGGAAAGCGTTATCCGTTTCACAGCCGACAATATCGGCAACATCCTATCCACCAAGCGCATAGCCGACATCATGACTGCCGATGGAAGAAAAATAGACCAGAAAACCGTAGAACGATATCTGACCGCACTCTGCGAAACCTTCTTCGTATATGAAACCAAAAGATACAACATCAAGGGTAAGCAGCTGCTCAAGACATTGGGTAAATATTATCTAGTAGATATCGGTTTGAGAAGAATGCTCCTAGGTTCCCGCTCATTCGATGCCGGCCGCATCCTGGAGAACATCGTTTATCTGGAACTACTCCATCGCCAGCAGAAAGTATATATAGGAAAGATGGATAATCTGGAAGTAGATTTTGTAGCGATTGATGAAAACAATATCACGTATTATCAGGTAGCTGCTACCGTTAGAGATGAGACTACCTTAAAACGTGAATTGGCATCTCTGCAGCAGATCAATGACCAATATCCTAAGTATATCCTTACACTTGATGAAGACCCTACTGCCGATTACAACGGTATCAAGAGAATCAATGCCCTAAGATGGCTGATGGGAGAAATAGGATAGCCTATATTTCCTCAGAGTAACACCATAATATATAAGGCACAAAAATGATAATTCGATGAAAGATTTTGCAGCGATAGATTTCGAAACGGCCAACCAGCAGCGTACAAGTGTCTGCTCGGTGGGCATTGTGATAGTGAGGGATGGCGAGATTGCAGACAGCTACTACAGCCTCATCAAGCCCGAACCGGAGTATTATTCTTATTGGAACACCCGGGTTCACGGCCTGACCCAGGAAGACACGATGAATGCAGATGTCTTCCCGAAAGTCTGGGCTGAGATTGCGCCCAAGATAGAGGGTCTGCCCCTGGTAGCCCACAATGCCCCCTTCGACGAAGGATGCCTGAAGGCAGTATTCCAGATGTACCAAATGGAATATCCCGACTACGATTTCCACTGCACCTGCCGAGCCTCCCGAAGAAAGCTGGGCTCTCTCCTCCCCAACCATCAGCTCCAGACCGTAGCCGCCTATTGCGGTTACGACCTCACCCAGCACCACAATGCCTTGGCAGATGCCGAAGCCTGTGCCTGGATAGCAAGAGAGCTGCTATAAGCCAAATAGATAAATTTGTGGTGTTTTTACCACAAATTTCTCGTATTTTTGTAGGAAATTTACCACAAATTTCGTATATTTGCACCAAAAATGCTAAAAAGCATTCAAATAAATGAATTAATAACAGAAGAAATATGGAATTATTGAAGCAATTATCCGACAATCTCATCAAACGTACAGACACCCGATACGTAAGATATATGTATCATCAGATTCCATGGAAGAATCGGATGACAGCCCTTGTGGGACCTCGTGGCGTGGGTAAGACCACACTCCTCTTGCAGTACATCAAGCAGAATCTCAAGTTGAAGGACACCCTATATGTGAGTGCCGAATCCATCTATTTCGCCAATCATACACTCTTTGAAACTGCCATGAAATTCAATCAACTTGGCGGCAAGCATTTCTTTATCGACGAAATACATAAATATAAAGGATGGGCAACGGAGCTGAAGATGATATACGATAATCTGCCCGACCTGCAAGTAGTGTTTACAGGATCATCAGTGCTTGACATCTATCAGGGAACCGCCGACTTAAGCCGTCGTGTCCTCGTCTATAAAATGCAAGGTCTGTCGTTTAGAGAATATATTGGCATGAAACTAGGAATCGACCTACCAGCCTACCCATTGGAGCAAATCGTTAATCATGAGGTAGAGTTGCCGATAGAGATAGACCATCCCCTATCCCTCTTCAACGAATATCTGCGCCAGGGGTACTATCCTTTTTATGAAGACGAGGGCTATAAGATGCGCTTAAACCAGGTAGTAAGCATAACGTTGGAAACCGACATTCCCCAATATGCCAACTACACAGTAACCATATCGAGGAAATTGAAGGAACTGATGCAGGTGATAGCAGACAGTGTGCCATTCAAGCCTAACATGAGCACCATCGCAACAATCATCAAGGCAGACCGCGGCTTGCTTCCCGACTACTTTGAACTTATGGAAAAGGCAGGTCTCATCGCCCAACTCCACGATTCAACAAAGGGAGTAAGAGGTCTGGGAAAGGTTGAAAAAGTATATCTCGACAATACAAACCTCTCTTTCGCCCTCACATCTGAAACTCCCGATATAGGAAATCAACGTGAGACCTTTTTCTTTAATCAGATGAGAGTGAACCATACCGTTTACAATTCTCCCATCTCTGATTTTCTGATAGACGGCAAGACCTTTGAGATAGGTGGCAAGAAGAAAGGTCAGAAGCAGATAACCGAGGCAGAAGAGGGATATATCGTAAAAGATGATATTGAAACCGGTTTCGGCAATATCATTCCTCTCTGGACATTCGGAATGAATTATTAGTCAACAGCAGGAGGCTACAGAGACTAAACAGCAGACAAATGCTGAACAAGAAATCACAAGAGAGTTCTGTAGAGATCAATTGAGCTCATTTTGCAGACGACATATTTAAGAAATTAATAGGGAAAGCGCAGAATCCTGCTGGCAGTGATGCCAGCAGGATTCTGCGCTTTTTGAAACAAAAGCATACACATGGATTTCTAAAGAACAAGCCAAAAGTTTAAATTTATTAAACATTCCCGTTTTTTGTCATTAATGACACTTTTCGGGAATGACGATGATTATAAAAGTAGAGATCCTGCACCTTGTTATGGAGCATAGAAGCATGGAGAAGACCACTTTTCCATTCTTCAGGAATTTGGTCTATTCCATATTTAGCACCCAGGATAGCCCCTGCTACTGCAGCATTGGTATCCGCATCTCCTCCTGATAAAACAATCTTCAGGATACCCTCTTTATACGAGGTTGCATGCCAATAAGCCCATAGGACAGCCCCTAAAGTTCTGAGCGTATATCCCATACTCTTTTCATCATCCAGACACAAAGAATCCAGACCTTCATGATATGCCAAGTCAATAAATGGAACGATTCGTTCATCATATTGTTTGGCAATGCCAATCACATCTTCATAATCCAATATCCTGTCTTCAAAGACAAGAGCATGTATGATAGAAGAGCCGATAACGCAAGAGCCCACACAGCGAGGATCAAAATGAGTTAACTTACAGATATTCTCTGCATTATTAGCCACATTTTCCTTCAGAAGTCCTACCACCGAAGTTCTCATGACAGCTCCATTAGCTGCAGCTTTTTTCTTTCCCATCTTCCAGATAATCTCTGCGGCCTTCTGTGGATTCGAAGTATAGTCGCCAAGAGCCATTACATTATAGGTATGCCGGCCAATTCCCATGCCTCCATTCATCATCCATTCCTTAAACCTTCTAGCAATATCAAGAACATCTACCTTTTGACAAGCCACAAAGGAATCTAAGATACACAGCATCATATCGGTATCATCAGTCCAGTCGCCTCTTTGCCAACGACGACGATGATCATCCTGCACGATTTGTGAATAGTCCTCTATCCCATTAGGATAGAAACGATCCACCTCTTGCTTGGGCATAAACTCCGTGCTCAGTCCCAAGGCATCTCCTACAGCTTGCCCGAAGATTGTGCCAAGGAATCGTTCTTTTATAGTTTCATTTTCCATATTTTATTGTTTACACAACCAACAAATCGTAAAATCATCCATATCAATCACTCCTTGGTGATATAATCCTTTTAGATATTCCTCAAAAGTTAATTGATTATCAGATGCTTGAATTAATTTATCAATAACGTCGTTTTTGAAATTAAATCTCAATGTTTCTGCCGTTTTTAGTAATTGAGAATTACCAGAATGCTTTAGATATTCCTCTGCAAGTTCTTCGCCAAATTCCTTACAATGAGCTAACTCATACATCATTAAAATATAATGAGATAAAGCATCGCTGGCAGCAAAGACTACAGACGAATCATCTAACACAAATTCACCATGTTTAAAGCCTTCTTCTTCCAACGGGTCTTTGCAACTAACCAATCTTGGAGGATTACAGAAATCTGCCAATTTCGTAAAACTATGTTCCAAAATACCAATTTGAAAACTATAATGGAAAACAACACTATCACCATAAGCCATCCATTTTGCGACCTTTTCCTGGATCTTCCATGCTGCAGCAATAGTAGCGCACGAACCTTCGTTATAGAACTTATTCAGAAGAATGCCATCCCCTTGCTTTGCCTTTTCCTCATGCTCATTATAAAATGATTCCCAGATGCTATCCACCCATTCGTCAAGTTCTGTAAAAGACGTGATAGGTTTATTCTTTGGTAACTGCTCTATGAGATATTGCGACCATTCATCAGCAAACAAGCCACAGCCTCCTGCCCCATCCGATACCGCTATGCAGGTATCCGATGAGAAGAAGGAATCTTCGTTTGCTACATGGTCATTCCATTTTGCTATGCTTACGCCTCTATTCATAAATATTATAGGTTTTGATTAACGAGCATACTCGACAACGTACCAATCTTCATCATTTTAACCAATCTCTCCATACCCGTATTTACACCCATAGCATGGTAGCGGATATCAGCCTGCTTATCTCCAAAGATATTACGGATCTGCTCATTGTAGTTGAGTGGCAAAAGACTTGACATATTATAAAGTTTCTCACCATATCCATTTCCGTTCAATTCATCTGCAGTTGCAGGGAACACTACTGATTCAGCATGTCCTGGCACAACGTGAATATTGAAGAGCAAGACATTGCCATCATTGGTAAACATCGATTTCAACTGATTGGAAAGTTGCAGCATCTCATCATGCGAGGTTCCGTTATATTCACCATCAGTGATATTGATAATCGTTGGCGGATAACAGTCCTTGTCATGATGCTCTTTCATCCAGTTTTCGAGCAATCCTTCTGCACGCTTGAAAGCCTTATTCATGCGTGTCCAGTTGCCATCGTGGCGAGCCACCATCCACTGCTTCTTCTCTACATCCTTGATGGTGAGTCCCTTTCGGTTACGTACCTCTTCCTTTACCATTTTCTTTTGGTAAGGATTATCACGAATCTCTTCTGGAGTAACAAAGTCTCGTCCTTCAAGATTGCCATTCCAAGCACTATAAGCCTCAGTGCCATAACCTATCATAGCAATATCAAAGTAATGGCGAGTCTCATTATTCTTCACACATCGTTCCACCAACTCGTTGATTTGAGCATTTACGATACGGGCAACAGCCTCCGACAGCGTCATGTCCTCTCCATTAAAGGTCGTGATTCTACGCATAGAAACACTCTGGTCCACCAGGAAGATGAATGCCGTAGGATGCTCACGGTCAACACGAGCCGTATATGCATTCTTGCTTTGTAACATCTGTGGTTGGCTTGGGATTGGAATGCCAAAGTTACCGATGTTCTTGATATACTTCAGAGGAATACTATTCTTTACCAAAATCTCTGCTTGATAGAAAGGCTGCTCATCCACATCGAAATCGAAGTGATTGCGAGCCTTGACTGTTTGGAAGTGAATCGTCTTGAAATCCTCCAGACTTCCACCCACATGAGCACCATTGCGCACAGCATTCCTGTCTGCATACTTGGTATCCTCATCATAAATCACCTCTGGGTCTATCTCCAGAATGACAGGGTTAGAAATTCTATCCTCATTCATTGCCACATACATCATTGGATGGTTCATGGTAAAGCTGACACGAACATAATGTTCCAGATTATCACGCTTATCCAACGACCAGGATGGAGAACCGGGTCCTCCACCTCCTGGTTTAGGAATATTGATACCACGCTCCTCACAATCCTTCCAAGAATAGAGTCCTCCATTCTTGATAATATTCTCCAAGTTATCACGGTCTGTGAAGTGATAGAGCTTGGTGATATGATTTTGTTCGAGGATATTCTTAAAATCCTCCCAGTTACTTCTTCTGTTCATTGTTTTTGTCCTCCAATAATATATGTATGTTAGAATAACGATAGTTGCTTTGGTTCTATTGTCTGCGGTTTCCACATTTTATCACCAAAAGGATATAGACCTTCTACGTATGCCTTGATTAGAAAGGCATGCGAAAGAGGCTTCTTCGGGTCATCCACATCACAATTTGTATTATAATCCAAAAGTACGATGGTTTTAGTCTGGCTAGCCTCTCGTAATCTTTCGATAATACTTTGAACCTTATGTTCAAGAACCCACTTGTAAGTAGGAATATAAATCAGCTTTCTAGCCTCAATATATCCGAGCAATTCAGTTCCGTTTACTCCTTTGCGATGTCCAAGAGGCTTACCAAACTTGCGAACAGTTCTCTTGATATTCTTCATCGACTCATTCTTAAACATTTTCATATCTACATCAGCCGATTCAAATACCTTTAGCCCTTGCCACACAGCCTCAACACATGTAGCAGTAACACCCTCGCTAAATGGCACAGGTATACCATCATGAGGATAAAATGGACTCAACTTTATCAAGTCATCTTTGGCATGGCTAGTTACATCCGCAATGATTGCATCGGGATGTTTCTTTAAAATGTTATCGTATTTTTTACGCTTAGATTCTATTAATATCATAATTACTTAAAATATTCTATTTCCAAACCTGGAGAATAATTCTTGTCTAAGATTGTCTGGGATATTGCAGTCATCAAATGCACCATCACCAATGCTAGTAACACTAGAAGGGATGACAATCTTTGACAGAGAGCTACAATCCCAAAAAGCACAATCACCTATGCTAGTAACACTATCAGGAATAAAAACACTATGCAAAGAAGAGCAATAACTAAATGCACCATCCCCAATGCCAGTAACACTATTTGGGATGACATATGATTCTATATTTTGATTTCTAAAAGAAATAATTTTACTTTTATCCTTATTAAACAAGACATCATCCTCATAAATAAAGTTCGGAGATAAACATTTTAACTTGCCATCCCAATCAGCAAACGGATTGGCGTTTAAGCAAATTACACTTTTAGGAATGGATATATATTTCAACGAGCTACAATACCCAAATGCACAATCACCTATGCTAGTAACACTTGAAGGGATAACAATATCTGACAGAGAACGACAACCCCAAAATGCACGATCACCAATACTAGTAACACTCGTAGGGATGACAATATCTGGCAGAGATTCACACCACCAAAATGCCTCATCGCATATTATTCTAGTCCCCTCTTTGACCGAATAAGCTCCACTTAGTTCTCTTGGAACTTTCAACAATTTTCTTCCATCTTTGCTATATTTCGCTCCCCATTCATCAGTAAAAGCCTCCTTCAACTCTTCCTCTGTAGCTTTGGTTGATAAGTCTTCAATAGTTTGAGGCAGGATAGGCTTTTCGCCAATGAACAACCTGAAAGAACATGCAGAAAGCTCCTTTCTCGCCAATGCAAGCATGAAAAGAGAGTAAAGTGTACAGAAATCCTCATCACACATCAATTCCTGCAGGGCAGATATTACCTTGCTATTTGATGGATTGCGATAATCATTTTCTGAGAAGAGAAGTCTGTCTGAGGCACCATAGATATCTAACAAAGTAGATTTCATCGAGATTGCCTTTAATGACAAGGCGATGCTTGCCAATGAAAAATCATCTATCGTTTCATCGAAATCATCCACAGTACGCAAAGGATGACTGAAATCCCTGGTACCGATAGTTGGAGATTGGTTGCCCTTCATGGATGGCACAAACATCCCGTCATAATCCACCAATGTAAGAGAACCATCTGGACGGACTATGATATTGTCTGGCTTAATGTCGCCATGAGAAAAAGACTGGGTACGGAGCCAAGCTGCCATCTTGCCAAAACGATAACAAAGCATCAACATGGCTGACTGATTCTGGTAATTTGCAGCAATGTAAGTTTCCATCGTTTCTCCATCCACCCAATCCATCAACAACACAGGGAATTCATCCTCCTCGCATTGACTGTCCACGAAGAGTTCCTTCTCCATATACTTTACAGAAGTAATATATGGAGAATCAACCATCTCCAATTCATCTGCAATCTGACGATAAGCCTCAGCTCTACCTTCTTGTTCTTCTGTAAAACACTTCAAAGCATAGCATTTTCCAGTTTGTTCATCTTTCATTTTGAACACAACAGCAAACGCACCACTGCTACGATATGGCTCACCATGATCATCTAGTACTGGTACCAAATGAGCCAACTCTCCAAGATTGTCACTTGCATCTTGGATAGCTTTTACATATTCAGATATTAAGGGGTATTGCATAAGCTACAAATTAAATTGTGAAAAATCTACCTCACCAACCCCCATTTTTATTATTTCTGCCTTTATTTCTCTAGCAAAAGCAGAAACGTTTTCTGAAGGTTTTGGATCAATTAAATATATTTTTTTAGACACATTACCCAAATTTTTCTTTATACTTTCATTTATTACTTTATCCTTACATCCGTAGCCAATTATAATCAAACAATTAGCCTTTCTTAGGTTTTGCTTGAAATTTTCTTGCAACCTTCTCCATATTAATGAGTCACCATACATTTTACATTTGGTATTTGTACCAGATAAAAAATACGGATGTTCAGCAAAAGGATAAGCCCCATATTCATCTTTTCCTTCTATCTCTTCCAGTATATTTTTGTAGTTTATCCCAAAAGGAATTTTGAGACAAGCATCCGGTTCTAATACGATAGACTCCTTACCCCTTGAATGTAACACATAATTTAAACTGCCATGGAGCTTATACAATCTTATTGCCTTATCTTTATAGTTATTCGTAAATCTTGCTAGTCTACAATGGTATCTCACATTGTATTCTTTGTTTTCATATATGCCATAATAAGGTGATCCAATCTCTGTAAATCCGTCCGAAAAGTTCAGCTGCAAATTGGCAGTCTCTATAAGCTGCTCAAAAAGCAAGTCATGATTTAATGTATGTACATTTATAACATATTGCCTAGCAACATGAGATAAGAAATCTTCCAAGCCATCGTATACGTCTAAATTATTATATGGTATCGTTAACAGACGATTTATTAGTTTATTATAAATCTCTGTAATACAACATACATAATCTCCCAGAGTTATCCTCTCTGTAACAAACTTATTAATCACCTCCTCATATCGCCCAACACGAACACTACTACTATGAAGAAAATCATAAAATTCTTCATAGTCAAAACATTCAAATTCTCGGCTATACAAAGATATTATTTCGAAGAGAAGCTTTCTCGCATTTTGATCCTTATCTTGAGAATACACATCTGTATTACGAATATTATTACTATTATTTAGATAACTTTCGCTTTTAGACTTCAAGTTTTCATTAAGGATTCTAGCAGTTGGCAATCCTGCAGGAGCAGAAAAGCCAGCACCAAATAGCAAAGCAACTTGTTTTCTTTCATTCATTGGATTAGAATTTTCCCCATATTCCAAATCTATATTATTACCTTTCTTCATTGTATATTATTTTTTATCAGTTCAGCAAAATGCCTGCTTTCGATTCTGCAAATTTAAACAAATATGAACAACTTTGCAAAGTTTTTCTCATCATTTAACTATATTTCGAAATAAAACTCTTGTTGTTTGATCAACCAATTGTATGGTAGTTCCTTTAAGACCACTTACATATCAATCATATTTATCACATTGAACAACTGCGTCTTAATCAGTAAATTAACAGAAACGGTTTAACCTCATGCACATTTTCGCAATTTATTTACACAACAAAAATTAGTCAAAGGTCTCTTTCATAGCCCTTTCACCGAATCGAGATATTATCTCTTCCTCTTTGCTTGATGGCAAAGACCAACATGACATAAAAGCACAACCACCAACACATGTAGCTGTAACACCCTCGCTAAATGGCACAGGTATGCCACCATGAGGATAGAATGGGCTCAACTTTATCAAGTCATCTTTAGCATGACTCGTTACATCCGCAATTATTGCATCGGGATGTTTCTTTAATATGTTATCGTATTTCTTACGCTTAGATTCTATCAATATCATAATTACTTAAAATATATTATTTCCAAACCGGGAGATTAATTCTTGTTTAAGATTGTCTGGGAATTTGCATCTAGAAAATGCTCTATCACCTATGATAGTAACACTAGAAGGGATGACTATCTCTGACAGAGAATCACAATCACGAAATGCACCTTTACCTATGCTAGTAACACTAGAAGGGATGACATACGATTCTATATTTTGATTTCTGAAAGAAATAATTCTACTTTTATCCTTATCGAACAAGACATCATCCTCATAAACAAAGTTAGGAGATAAACATTCTAATTTGCCATTCCATTCAGCAAACGGATTGCCATTTAAGCCAATTACGCTTTTAGGGATGGATATATATTTCAACGAGAAACAACGAGAAAATGCACTATCACCTATGCTAGTAACACTAGAAGGAATGACTATCTCCGAAAGAGACCTACAACCAGAAAATGCATTATCACCTATACTAGTAACACTAGAAGGGATGACAATCTCTGACAGAGAATCACAAAAAGAAAATGCCCAATCACCTATACTAGTCACACTAGAAGGAATGACTATCTCTGACAGAGAATAACAACCACGAAATGCACCTTTACCTATGCTAGTAACACTAGAAGGGATGACTATCTCTGACAGAGAACGACAACCATAAAATGCACGATCACCTATGCTAGTAACACTAGAAGGGATGACTATCTCTGACAGAGAACGACAACCATAAAATGCACGATCACCTATGCTAGTAACACTAGAAGGGATGACATACGATTCTATATTTTGATTTCTGAAAGAAATAATTCTACTTTTATCCTTATTGAACAAGATATCATCCTCATAAATATAGTTCGGAGATAAACATTCTAACTTGCCATTCCATTCAGCAAACGGATTACCATTTAAGTAAATTACGCTTTTAGGGATGGATATATATATCAACGAGGAACAAAAAGAAAATGCCCAATCACCTATACTAGTCACACTAGAAGGAATGACTATCTCAAACAGAGAACCACAGAAAAAAAATGCCGAATCACATATTATCCTTGTACCCTCTTTAACAGAATAAGCTAGACTTAATTTTCCTGAAACTCCCAACAATTTTCTTCCATCCTTGCTATATTTCACTCCCCGTTCATCTATAAAAGCTTCTTTCAACTCATCTTCAGTTATTTCTGTTGATAAGTCTTCATTTGTTTGAGACGGGATAGGTTTTTCACCAATAAACAATCTACAAGAACATGCAGAAAGCTCCTTTCTTGCCAATGCGAGCATGAAAAGAGAGTAAAGTGTACAGAAATCCTTATCACACATTAAATCCTGCAAGGCAGATATTGCCTTGCTACTTGTAGGGTTGCGATAATCACTTTCTGAGAAGAGAAGCCTATCTGATGCACCATAGGTATCTAATAATTTGGAATTCATGGATATAGCTTTCAATGACAAGGCGATACTTGCCAGAGCAAAGTCATCAATGGTTTCATCAAAATCATCGAAGGTTCTCAAAGGATGAGAAAAGTCCTTTGTACCAATTGTTGGAGACTTCTGACCCTTCATGGCAGGAACAAACATACCATCATAATCTACCAATGTCAAACTTCCATCAGGACGAACCATAATGTTATCTGGCTTAATGTCACCATGAGCAAATGGTTGAGAACGAAGCCACGCTGCCATTTTACAGAAGCGATAGCAAAGCATTGCCATAGTATAATTGTCTTGATAGTTCTCAGCAATGTAAGTCTCCATCGTTTCACCATCAATCCAATCCATCAGAAGGACAGGAAATTCGTCTTCCTCACAACTGCTATCTACAAAGATTTCTTTGTCTAAGTACTTTACAGAAGTAATATAAGAGGAATCTACGAACTCCAACTCATCTGCAATCTGACGATAAGCCTCAGCTCTACCTTCTTGTTCTTCAGTAAAGCACTTTAAGGCATAGCATTTCCCCGTCTGTTCATCTTTCATCTTGAACACGACAGCAAAAGCACCACTGCTACGATATGGCTCACCATGATCATCTGGTACCGGTACTAAATGAGCCAATTTATCAAGATTGCTATTTGCATCTTGTATGGCTCTTACATATTCTGATATCAAAGGATATTGCATTGACTTTTTCTGTTAATTGTTTATATGTTGCATCTTTTGCGCCTCAAGCTTATACTCTATCATAAATATACAATACAAGGATCATTAGGATTATTTTCCTTATATTCCTTTATCTTTTGTTCAAAAACATGTTCACCTTGGTTAGAATAATATATGCAAAAACAAGTAGATGTAATAGCAAATATTAAAGAGAGTACGCATACAAGCCAATCTCTTAATTCTGAACAAACAGCAGCTGCTGCTAAAACATAAAGAAGAACGCCTAAAACACCAAAGAATATAGCCTTTGTCTTTTTGGAATCTTGGTATTTAATTTGTATTTCGGCCATTATTTTCTCTGCCCTTTCGCGATTTGTTTCTTGTTTAGCTTTTTCTGCAAGTTCATTGTCTTTATTCTGTTGTTCAATCTGCTTCTGCTTTTCTGTATCTAGTTTATCCACTAAATACGTATTTAACTCTTCCAATGTTTTTGGAGCAAACAACGCTTTGTTGTTTTCATCTATCATAAAAGCGTATCTATCCGTACCATCCAACTGAAAGGCGAGGATGTTTTCGTCAACAAATGCGGTACGAAGCATCACAAAACGATTTCCGTCACCATTGATAAGAATTGACTTGTTTGCAGGTATATATTTCCAAGTCTTTACAGAACCAATTCCGTTCGTTGTTATCAATACAGTTCCATCCTCTTGAAAGATATACACTTGCTTTTCGCCTTCATCATTAAAAACTATCCATGCTTTGTTGGAAAGCACTGCTTTCGCATCAAGGCTCTCAGAAAACCTTTTATAGCGATTTAATGTCTCAAACAAATATGTCTTCATAACCATTTACTATATTTTTTGTTACAACGTTCTATTATTATATAAATGATATGCCAAAGCATTGACAACCATCAGTGTATGATTTCTGTGATTGCCTTGTTGTGAGTCAGAAAGAAGTTGCTCTGCATTTCTACGTTGAGTCACCCATCTTGCCAGCAAAGTCTTGGTATCAACTGCATATTTCTCCAGTTGACAATACAGTTGTTTGTATTCTGATGCACTACCATAAGACTTAATCAACTCTTTGTCCTGAGTTTCGTATTTTACAGAGGCCAGTGCCTGGTGCAACTCTTCGCTCCAAGCCGAAGTGTCAACAACCATCATCTTTGCGAATGATGGCTCTTGCTTATTGGCAAACAATTCATAATCATCCTTCAAGCAAGACATTCGGATATAAGCGATGTTCATTGGTGCATCTGCCTGACAGATAATCCCCATCGTACCACCAGTATAATAATACAATCTGAGATACATGGCATCAAACTTATTAAGCGAAGCCTGCAACTTGTTCCAGCAATCAGTCTCCTGCTTAAGGCAGTCTTTCAATGTTGGCTGCAATGTCAGGCTACTCAGCTTAGCAGAATAAAGTGCCACATTGTTCTTGTATCGTTTCTCTTGTTGGGTACACCACATTGCCATCCCTGAAGTTGTCTCCTCAGGATTTTCTGATGAATCAAAATACAAGTCACCAAATTTTGCGATGATTTCCTTTTGATAATCTTCTTCATCTGATGGCATTGTATTAGCGCTACAAACTTGTGCGCCATACCCAACATGGCGTACTGCTATTGCATTTCCGATAAAGAAAAACAATGCTATAACTATAATTGCTTTCTTATTCATAACATCGACTTTTTCTATTCTTACCAACTTTAGACTCAGTTATTGCCAAATCTGCCCCAAAGGTACGAAAAATATCTTTTCTGTTACTTTTTCTTGTTGCCTTTTAACAAAAAATATACTATTCCTATCGGGACTAAGACAAGAAAAGAGTTGGCGCATCATCATATCTTGGTCTGTCACCCCCTGCGTAAGCTACGTTTGTCAATAGAAGCAACGGACTTGACACTGCAATTCTTGCATGATGAGATATTGATAAAAATGGTATCACCATAGTTATAACCTTTTTAAATTAATACTTTATGAGATGGCAAAGTTAGTTCTTTTCTTGAAAACAGATGTATTACCTAGAGAAAAGCACACCTCCACAAGGCTTGTGGAGCTAAAAGATTTGCTGATTATCAGATTTTACACTATCTTTGCCCCCAAAATTTTCAAACGAACTAGAGTATGGACAGATTAGTATTATTTGTAATTGCGGTTGCGATAGCATTCGGCATCGGCTGCCTCGGCAGAAAGAGAAAGATAGGATTTGGTTGGGCATTCGGCTTATCACTCATCAATGCCATTATTGGACTGATAGCAGTATTATGCTCCAAGAAATTGGACGAAACAGAGATTGAGGTCAAAAAGGAACAGGAATTATGAAAGGATTCGGCTGGTTTTGCGTCATCCTAGGCAGTGCCTCCTTTCTAGGCGCTGCCATCAATGGCAACAATGTATTTGGCCCAGCATTCTGGTTAGCCCTGGGCATCTATCTCGTACATCGGGCAAAAAATCGAAAAGAAAAATAAAAAATATCACAGAATATTTGGCAATTCTTGCTATTTGTCGTATATTTGCTGCGAATATATAATTCGATAAGATTATGAATGTAATAGAAATCAATTCTGAAAATTATAAGGATTACCTACATCTTGACATTATCGCATTCTCCTTTGCAGGAGAAGGGGCGCAAGGAGAAGGGGGTGGACTTTGGATGGTGACTTCCGATGGCAAGCTATATCACACCAATTTTGCTTATACCATCAGTTGGGAACAAGCCATATTGCTTTGCCCTACCCTCCAGGCATGCGACTGCGATTTATTCCGTACCACGCCACCTGAAGGTTGGCAATCATACTATATGGGAGGTGGCAATTTCCTTATTGTTAAGGATACATATACTGAGATATTTTCTCAGTTAGACCCTTATGACCTATATGGGCAATGGAAAGATATCTTGATAGAGAAAATTAAGTAAGAAATATGGCTGGTAGAACAAGAAAAGTAAAGGCACTGAGGTTCAGGAACTTCCCCACTCAGTGGCGTGGTTATGCGTTCTTCGTGGAGCAAGGATACAATGAGCAGTTGAATCTTTCCATCATCAACCACTTGGAAGAGATACGAAAGCTGCTGTGGAAGGAATCCATCAACTTCATCTATTTCCCTTATCTGATGCATGAGATAAGGGATGCTGCCGTATACAATTTTCCACAGATGACGAAGGGGGATTTCTCACAGGCTGCCACCTCCGATATTCTTCTGCAACTTCTTGATGAAAAGAAAGATGCCGAGAATTTGCCTCCTTGCATCATGCAATACGAAAGAAGCGAGGACGGCATAGACTATGTAAATGCCTTTCCAATATCCATTCAGAAGGATGCCGACTTGATGCCACTGATGGAGAGGCTACTAGACAATCAACTCTCCAGTGCCAAAGTATTCTGTAGTTCTGTCCCTGAATTCACCTTAGGTGATTACAAGCCACAGCTGCCAGCAGACGAAACCTTTGATGAAGATGTAAAGGAAAAGATGCGGGAGGTATATCACCAAGTGAGAGACCTACAACTTAGGGGTGTGAGCGAATGGGTGCTCAAGCAGTATCTCTTCCCTGAGAAGCAGTTGAGCCGACTGATTATCACGGAGAAATACGACATCATCCTGCCCGATTATCATGATATGCAAATCAAGATGGAGCCATTGGTAAAAGCTGTATTCATCCTCTTCCTGCGCCATGAGGAGGGCATCGTATTCAAGAGCCTTTCCGACTATCGAGAAGAGTTACACACCATCTATCTCGACATTTGCGCCAAGCAGGAAAGCCCTGTGCATCTATCTGCAGAGAAGATTCGCCAGAGCATAGATGCCTTGACCAACCCCCTCTCCAATTCCATCAATGAGAAGTGCGCCCGAGTAAGAGCCGCCTTCGTATCCCAGTTTGACGAGTCACTCGCCAAGTACTATTATATAGATGGTAAAAGAGGCGAAGCTAAGAAGATTATACTAGACAGGAAACTCTTGGAATGGAAATCTGTTGTCATAGAAGTTTAAAATTGTTGTCATACGACATAAAGGGTAATGGTCGTACTGCGCCATAGACTTATGCCCCCTCTCCCAGTGCAATCCTGCAAAAACATACTTGTCTTATCTACATGCGTAAAAACACAAAAGATTTTTAGCGAAAAAGTTTCTAAAATTGTTTGAAGCAACTATAGAGAACTATCTTACTGATGAAAGCAACGTTTTTGCATCAAGCAGAATGGCAGGTAACGCAGAGGTAGCACCAGCAGGCTACAGAGACTGAGCAGCAGACAAATGCTGAATAAGAATCCAATAGGGTTCAATAGAGTTCATTTTGCAATCGACATATAAGATCAGCGAAGCCATCATCAAAACCTACATCATAGTATGGTTTGATGCTAAGATCAAGAGCAGAAGTGGCATCATGAGTTTGCTGAGAGACAAGTGTGGATTGAGAAGAATCTATGCCGACTTTTGAAACAGAAGTCCCCTGCGGCATATCTTCATAAATTACCGCAGTATCCATTTGGGCATCTAAAGAATTTCAACCTGTACGGTTGAAATATTTATCAATTAATGTTAATGAGGTGGGTACAAGCCACCCCATCTTTTTTGACAGTTTCTATCTTCATCATCTGGTGCTCCACAACGGTTCGTTCTCCCAGTTGTTTGATGGGAATCCCATGGCACGGATGTCAATCATTGGATATTCAGCAAGGAGTGCTTGTAGATGTTCAAGCATATCGTTGTTGGGCGATACTATGTTAATAAACCACTTGATTATGCAGATATCAAAATATATTCGCTTGGGCGACACACCGGAAACTATCCACCTGTCATTCAGTCTTCGTGGTATCATCGGACTGATGGCATTCTCTTTATTCCACACACGGGCATGATGACAACAAGCATTGCGGGTTAGGGTGACAACGGTTATCCATGATGTGAATACTGGCACAGTCAGTCCGAAGCGTGCAGCAATCTTCTTTCTGAGAGAGTTATCAGCCAAGTTTTCAAACATGCGTGTAACAACGCCTAGTGGAAGTATCTCAACGAGAATCCATGCAGGAGGATAAGGGTTGCTGTACTTTTCCTTGAAATGAAGTATGAATTCCTCTTTCGAGTTCCTCAGTTCCTTGTCCACCAATTCCATGGTTCGTCTGAACTTGTCACGATTGGCAAACAAGGTCTCGTCTGTCATCCAGAATATATTGCCAGTCTCCTCAGCAACAAGGTTTGCAAGAGTGCTGCGAAGAGCAATCTCCACCTTTTCTATCTCGTTGAAGAGGAAAAGGCGTAGTTTCTTGTCGAAACGATATAGATTTAGTGCATCTTGAAATTTGCTCCCCTGCTTGAAACGGTGCTCATCCTTAGGTTGGCGCAGGAATGGGAACATATATGCACTCAACCTATAATAGCCGATGTTGCGTATATAATGGGAAACTCTCTGAGGGTTCTCGATTTCCAACCCTCTATGTCGAAGCTGCTCAACCATATCATCAGGCTGCATAAAAGACTTATCGAACAATAATCTCATAGTAGTATAAAAATAAAACGACCCCCGATTTGAGCATTGTTAAGAGGCTTGGGGGTTCTGGTGGTGCAAAGGTACGACTTTTATTTGAGTTGTGCAAGAGTTGGCGGATAAAAGTAATGATTTGGCGGGTGTTTTTAACAGTTGTTGGTGTTTTGGTGTTAGTTTTTCAAGAACGCAAGTATCAGCAGACTTCTTATATTTCAATTCGAAGATGAAGATGCTCTGCTCTGTCTTGAGCACAAGGTCTATTCTTCCATCCGAAGTGGTATGCTCCGCCTTCACATCTTCGCCAAGCATCGTAAAGATGGTAAACATTACTGCTTACCTGACGAGACTATCAGAAAACCCTTGTCTAACTTCCAGATTAGGGAAACAGAGATGATACAACTTGCCTCTCTTCTCATATCCTTAAATGGTAAGGTAGCCACTCTGGAAAAGGACAGGAATAGGATCAGTAAGCCTTTCCGTAGGTGCATCAGATACAGATAACATTTCAGAAAGCAAGCGTTTTTCTTATTATTAACAATATACCAGCAAGAATTCATCACGCGCATACGTATAGATATTTTTTCTAGGAAAAAGTATCAAAGTCTCATTATTTATATAAAACCTAATGTTATATATCTAACATTCAGATGGTTTTACAGAATGAGACTTCTCTGAAAATAGCGAAAGAAGTATCATGAAAGTATCATAATTTTCAGGAAATACATCATAAAAACACTAATAAGAAGCAGAAAAATGCTATTAATAAGCGGAAATAAGCTACAAAAACATATAAAAAAGTGCTGTTTTCGGGCAATAAATACCCATTTTTCTCGTTATAATAGAAATTTTTACCAAAAACATAGCAACTATGGATGAAAAGGAACTTTTGAAAAAGGCTTTCGAATACGGAAACGTTCCTAGCCTCATCACCTATTGCTTCACCGAACCATGTCCGATGAAAGACAAGTGTATCCACTATCTATCCGGCCTCTACAAAAACGAGAAGACTGATAGAGGAGATGCCATCTTCCCAAATGCCCTGAAAAACGGGAAATGCAAGTACTTCGCTCCGCTGCGTGTCGTGAAAATGGCATGGGGATTCGACAAACTCTTTGCCGAAATGAAAGTGAAAGACGCTCCTACACTGCGCGCCGAAATGAGAGACTACCTCGGCAGCAAAGGACAATACTACCGTTACAAACTGGGACAACTGAAACTCCTGCCGGAACAACAGGTATATATCAAACAGCTCTTCGCCAGATACGGATATAAAGATGTTGAATTCGACCATTTCTCAGAAGAGATTGATTTCACTAAAAGCTAATCTTTTTCTCTGCCCTCCAGATGTTCCAGCCATGCCATTTAAGCGGTCCCACAGAGAACACGTGACGGGCTACCGGTGAACACGTGACGGGCTACCAGAGAACAAGTGACGGGCAGCCATTGCCCGTACAACGGGAAACGAGTGCCCAATTTATCAACCAAACTTTGGGCAACGCTGATAAGATTTTATAGTTTATAGTTGACAGTTTATGGTTAATAGTTAACAAACAAACATCCTAATCAATATATTCAATGAAGGTAACAATCGTTCATACAAACAACAAGAAGCAGCTCCTCGTCAGTACCAAGACGATGGAGAAGTTGCTGCAACGTATCGCAAAAGATGACAGCAGACTTACTGTTACCCATTTCCGCGAATACGTGACCTATATGGAAAGCAGCTACGAATATTACAAGGATATGCCAACATGGATGCACATCTACCCCGCTGCTGAATTCGCTAAAGACGAAAACAACAACCTGAAGATGAAGGCGTGCAACGGTATCCTGATGCTGAAATTCGGAAACATTACGGATGCGGACGGCGTGGAGGGCGTGAAGCGCTCGGTTGCCATGCTGCCTTCTACCTTTGCTGCGCTGGAAGGTGCTGATGGTAAGTCGGTTATCGTATTGGTGAAATTCTGCAATGAAGATGACTTGCTGCCTGCTGAGGAGACGGATGCCGAACGACTGTACCGCATCGCTTACCAGCAGATTCTGCCTGTATATCAGGCGATTGCCAAGGCTTCGGTGCTCACAGACGGACCGAAACCTTCTATTGAAGCTGGCTCAAACCTGTCTTTTGAGCCTTCGATGCACAACAGTTTTATGATGACGCTCGATGCGAAACCTTATTTCAACAGTAAGGCGGTAGCGATGAAAATTGACAGCAACATGCACCCTCAGAACCAGGCTTTCAACACGGAAGATAATCAGCAGATGATTTCTGGTTCCGATACTTCGGAAGAAGAAAAGAAAGTTGACAAGAACAGCGTTCGCGAGAATATCGCGAGCATGATGCAGCTGCTGAAAAGTAGATATAACTTCAGATACAACACGGTGATGAAATTCGTGGAATACATGCCGAAGGAGAAAGGATGGTATGGTTTCCAGCCCGTAGATCCGAGAGTGCAGAAGCGCATGACGCTGGAGGTGCAGCTCGCTGATATCCGAGTGAGCATCAAGGATGTCAGGAATTTTCTGGAGTCTGATTATATCAAGAATTATAATCCGATAGATGAATATCTCTTCCAATGCTACGACAAATGGGACGGGAAGGACCATATACGTGCCTTGGCTCGTACGGTTCCTACCAACAATCCTTACTGGGCAGACTGGTTCTACACCTGGTTTCTGGGCATGGTCGACCAGTGGCGCGGCTTTACCCATCGCCAGTATGGCAACTCGGTGGCTCCGCTTCTGATTTCCAAGCAGGGTTACAACAAGAGTACTTTCTGTCGCCGGCTGTTACCGCCGGAGCTGCAGTGGGGATATAACGATAATCTGATTCTGTCAGAAAAACGTCAGGTTTATCAGGCGATGGCGCAGTTTATGGTCATCAATCTCGATGAGTTCAACCAGATTTCTCCACAGGTGCAGCAGGGATTTCTGAAGAATCTCATCCAGTTGCCTACGCTGAAATACAAGCCTCCGTATGGCAGTCATGTCATGGAATTTCCTCGTCTCGCCTCGTTCATCGCCACGAGCAACATGAAGGATATTCTCTCCGATCCATCCGGCAACCGAAGATTCATCGGTGTGGAACTGACGGGACCGATCGATGTGAGTGTGCGTCCGAACTATCAGCAGCTTTTCGCCCAGGCGCTGACCGCCCTGCACAATGGCGAGAAGAGTTATTTTGATGCGGAACAGGTGAAGTTGATCATGAAGAACAACTGCCAGTTTGAGGTGGCTGAGCCGATAGACCAGTATTTCCGGCTCTATTTTGATTTGGTTGAGAATGAGAAAGAGGGCGAATATCTGACTGCTGCCGAGATTTTCGACTATCTGAAAAAGCAGATAGGTTCATCGCTCAAGGTGAACAGTTTGATGGGATTCGGCAGAAAACTGGCGAATATGAGTGAGTTAAAACATAAGAGATTTGCAGATGGAATGAAGTATCTTGTAAAGAAAAAGTGAAATAATGATACTTCTATGAGACTTTAATGAGACTTCCCGGCACCAAAACCGAGAAGTCTCATTCTCTTTATCTTATTATCTATCAAGTCTTTAAGCCGATATTTTCAACCAAAAATGAGACTTTGAGACTTTTTCTCAAAAAAAACTTTTTCACGTAAGAGAAAAGTATTATCCTTTAGATAGCATAAAGGAAGGTACGGATGAACCAGTAGCTAACGATACCTGCGATGTAACCTACGAAAGCAATCCAGGAGATATGCTTCATATACCAGCCGAAGGTAATCTTCTCCAAGCCCATTACTACCACACCAGCGGCACTACCGATAATCAGCATTGAACCACCGACACCGGCACAGTAGGCCAACAACTGCCAGAAGACACCATCCACAGCCATATCGCCAGCGGCTGTCACAGGATACATTCCCATACAGCCGGCTACCAGAGGCACATTGTCAACGATACTTGAAAGCACACCGATGATACCAGTTACGAGGTAATGGTTGCCATCGAATACGACGTTCAAGCCCTGACCCAAAGCAGTCAATACGCCAATCTCAGCCAGACAGGATACTGCCATCAGGATACCGAGGAAGAAGAGGATGGTACTCATATCAACAC
>ERZ791833.322-NODE-322-length-26302-cov-3.16093_pt1 | contig 26302 bp, 21 predicted proteins | sample MGYA00510294_ERZ791833 | MGnify/ENA primary metagenome ERZ791833 (study PRJEB30046, sample SAMN00715270) | human gut metagenome | study: EMG produced TPA metagenomics assembly of the A metagenome-wide association study of gut microbiota in type 2...
GATCTCGTATTCGCACGTATGAACTGCACGTCATCACCTGCACGCCCCCATTCAAAGCCCCAGGACTGGTCATGCATATAACGCCCTACCAATGTACGGTCATCTAGGCGACCGATCACTTTCAGGTAAGTACCGTGTACATTGATGGCATCGTCCATCATCCCCTCATACAAGCCGTTGCATGAGATAATTTTTCCTTTGCAGCCCGAAAAATGGGTAGCATCTGCCTGTGTGGTAAAGTAACGGGGATCATTATCTCCTTTCAGACATACATTAAACTTTTCAAGGGTAATATTTTCACAGAGTTGTGCCAGAAGCCCCATACCCTCGGCATAATGTACCTGAATATTCTCCAGACGTGTATCGACATTCTGCGAAAGGAAAATACCTGGAGTGGGACGTCCCCAACCACGCATGACAAATATGGTACCCGGCGTCAGTTTCTCGTCTTTCCAATGCGGAGCCTGTATCAGTCCTTTCTCCACCAGAAAAGCTCCTTTGGTATTGCACCCACGATCACCTGCATTATAGACAATCCGTTTGGTATCCTTTTCAAAAGGAATCCCCCAGCTATGACGCACCGTCCAGCCTTCACCGTATGCTTCGAACACGCTGTCTTTGGTAATGCGATATTTCACCCAGGAAGCAGGGCGAAAGGTAATTCCCCGTTGCGGGTCGTTCTTCACAATCTCCACCTGGGCAATATGCGGATTGGCAAAATCAATACTGAAATTCTTCAAGAGACAATCTTCGGAATGCAACAGGGCTATCGGCAACATCCTGCCATGAAAAACAAAAGTCGCGCCACCTCCATCCAGTGTCAAACGCTTCATGCCCTCCAAAGCAATCCCCACCCGTTTCGGATTGTCCTGGTCATGATTGGAAATATAATATTCCCTTACAGCTGCTCCCTTTTCATAAAAGTTATAAATCCCTTGATGGAAACGTATGACGACACTGTCACCCTCCCCGCACTCTGCCTTGATTTTCTTCAACACCTTCTGTAAAACGTCAGAAGCATCCTTCAGACGATTTGCCTTCAAGCCGAAATCAGACACATCATACACCTTTATGTTTTGGGCATAAACGGGGAATGACATCAAACAGCTTAAAAATACAGAAAGCAATACAGCCTCTATCGTTTTTTTCATGGCTTTTCGGGGTGTTTAAGCGTTATAAAAAGAGGATGTCTGAAAATGTATCGGACATCCTCTGCAAAGATACTTAGATTTTAATAGGTAGAAGAATTTATGGCTTTAGATTTTTTCGTAAGCTTTGAAATAAGAGATCTGACACGCATTGTTCCTTGTATTAGTTTCCAAGATTTCAATTTTCATATAACGTGCCTTCACTGGTTCAGCTGGAACAATCTCCTCATAAGCTGGAATCAACGGACTATTAGGACCTTCAACCACCGTACCATCAGGAGCAGTCCATGGGAAGGTAAAAGTAAAGCCACCGACTTCTGTGAAGTTTTCATTATCCGTGCTGGCATACAGCTTCAAAGTCTTTACTGAACCGTAATTATTACCATTGCCTGCGTAATATCTCCTGCCGATATCAAACTTGGCTATTTCCAGCTCTTCCTTCATATCCACCACAATCCAATAGGGTAAGGAAGGAACATCACCTGTATATTGGCTGTGCCAGAATGTCGAACGATCATCGCTAAACAAGCTCGGATAACCACCATCACTACTCTCTACGCTGTTACCGGTAGCCGTCCAGCGCGTCCAGTCATATTGCAGGTATTCCTGTCCGGCATATTTCTGCAGTACCTGGAAGGACTTCAGCCAATAACCGCATTTCACATTGACCGTGGCCGTACGATAGTCCGCTCCCGAATTAACCTGCGTAGTGGTCACAATAATTTCCTTACCTTGGGTGGTAATGGTACACCATTCCGTTTCTCCCTCGCCAAAATCAATCGATTTGATTTCAATGGGTGAGTCAATATCCGTGTCTGCAGTTATGGTAGTAGTTGAACAGCCTTCTGCCTCCACTACGGCACGTTCTATGATGACATAACCTACATAAGGTTGCTCCGTATCAGCACATCCGGCATAAACAAATGCCAAAAGCAACAATAATAAATATGATATTTTTTTCATTTTACAAATTCTGTTATTTTAATGATGTTATAAAGACTTCTTTGAATCTACCCGCTCCTCCCTTAATAGAGGAAACGGGTAGATATTCATGACAATCCTTCAAAATCAGGGATTTTGTTCCAATTCATAAGGATAAGCATCATATTGAGCCTGCGGAATATATTCGCATACCGACGGAGAATTGTAAGGAATCTCCAGATAGCGGTCACCCTGTCTCAACGTATGTCCGCCTGGATATTTGCGATCCAACGTCTGACGCCAACGGAACACGTCGAAACGACGATGACCTTCCCAAGCAAACTCCAACATACGTTCTTCTTCAATGATCTTGTGAATATCCTTCGGCTGACCGTTCTCAGCTGTCTTTATGTTGTCCAATGTCCACTCAGGAATACCAGCTCTCTCACGGAGCACATTCACGTCATCCAATGTAGCCTGCGTATCGCCTCCCTTTTCCAAATTGGCCTCAGCACGTATCAGATACATCTCTGCTAAACGAGAAATTATCGGTGACCACAAATGATAATATTGTTCCTGATAAGAACACTTATTAATAGCATACACTAAAAAGATAGATTCCTTTTGACGAAGAGTTCTAGCATCATATACTCGCGGCTCAATACGTCCGATGTATTTTGTACCATCCGATGCCACTACATAATAGCGAGTACCCAGGTTATAAGGCTCAGACTGAATTTTCGCACTCTGGAACGACTGAGCATTCGCCGAAGTCATCATATATGTACCGTCTGCTTGCTTTTCAATAGAAATCTGACGATATTCGTAATTGGCGGTATTGCCTTGTTTGGCGGTATAGGCAAACGTCCAATCCTGATAATTCTTTACAGGATTACCTGTAATCGGGTAAATATCAGTATTGGTTCCATCCTCCACATAACGCTTGGTAATGAAACTGCTACGCAAATCCTGAGGATAGCCCTTGTCGTCCAAATAAAGTTCCAACAATTCCAAGTAAGGAGCCGACGCATACATTTCCTCCCAACCACTATTATCCACACGAATATATAGGCCGCCCATTTTACCATAACCACCGTTGTCTTTCAGTTTGGTACGACGTACGGCAAAAATAGTTTCGGAATTCTCTTCAGGAACATGCTGGGAATAAATGGCATATTCTTCGCCACGCAACAAATCGAAGCGACCGGAAGTAATGACATTGTTTGCCATTTCCCAAGCACCTTCCCAGTTTTCCATATAGAGATATACCCTGGCCAGCAAAGCTTCGGCAGCCTCCTTCGTGGCATAACAACTGTTTTTGGGAGACATGCCAGCCGGCAATGTCATATAAGTGATGGCATCCTGCAAATCTTTCACCACCTGATCATAGATTTCGGCGACTGTAGAACGGCTTTGGGGCAGATCATCGGGATCGCTGTTCAGCTTCAAAGGAAGTCCCGGGTTCTGAGTCGGATTGTTGGAATAGGGTTGTGCAAACTCGTTGACCAACAGGAAATAGCATAAGGCACGGAGATAATAGTTCTCACCGACAATCACCTTCTCCTCGGCAGTCAAATCTTCACCCAGTTCGGCCCCCATTTCGATTACCTTGTTACAGTTACCGATCGTACGGTAACCTAACTCCCAAGCATACTCAGTAACAGAACTGGTAATATTGCGACTATAATCATAAATATCAAATTTAGTATCGGTAGACGTACCGCCCCAAGAAAGGTCATCGCCTCCGTAAGCCCAAAAGTAATAGCCATTATCAATCAAACCGCCATCGTATTTCAACATGCTGTAACTGCCTTGCGACAATTCCACTATATTACGAGCCGTAACGTCCTCACCCGTTACGCCTTCGTACATATTTACGTCCAAGCTGCAACTTGCCAATGAAGAGACAACAGCCAGGGCACCTAATGTATATTTCAGTTTCATAGTTTCTATCTTATTGGTTATCATTACTTAGAAGTTAACATTCAATCCTACGGTGAAACGTCTTACGGTAGGATAGCCAAAACCGCTGGCACTTCCGTTGTAGGAAGAAGAAAGGAGAATTTCGGGATCCTGACCAGAGAACTTGGTAATGGTGAACAGGTTTTCTCCACCCACACTCAAGTTGGCACCTTTAATCTTCAACGGATCCAGCCATTTCTTGGGGAAGCTGTAGGAAAGGGTCAACGATTTCAACTTGAAATAGTCACCATTCTCCAGATAGCGGGTAGAAGTATTGGAAGCTCCATTATTACCACCGGCTATCAACTGCGGATGTGTGGCAATGTCACCAGGTTTCTCCCAACGGCTCCAACCGTCAGCCAGCTTCATAGCCGGCTGTGAAGGACGTTCGGCGTCACGGTCGAGCGCACCGGCACGCATACCGTTGTATATCTTGGCACCGGCACTGAACGTAAAGTTGGCATTCAGCGACAAACCTTTCCAAGTCAGGTTCGTACTCAAACCACCGTTCACTTTCGGCGTCGGAGAAGCGTCCAGCAATACGTTAGTAGCCTCATTGTAATTGCCCGTCACTGTCTTTTCACCTGTTTCCGGATCCACCTTGAACCACAACGGAGTACCAGTCATAGTGTCTACACCGGCCCATTCCTTCATATACCAGTTCATATAAGGATAGCCCATAGCTACCGCCTGCATCGTAAGGTCATTTCCATCTGGCAAATAGGTCACTTCGTTACGGTTATAGCCCATGTTGAAGCTGATGTCCCAGTACCAGTCCTTGGTACGGATGATTTCAGGCGTAATAGTCAGTTCCACACCCGAGTTTTCCATCTTACCGTTGTTGGCTGTCTGGCGGTTAAAGCCTGTTACGGCGGACAAGTGACGCAGATAAATCAGGTTCTTCACCTTCTTCAAGTAATAGTCGAATGTAATGTTTACACGGTCGAACAGACGGATATCAATACCGGCGTCGAAGTTAGCCGTTTCCTCCCAAGACAAATCGGGATTTCCCTGATAGTTGGACAAGAATGCGATTTCATTGGCATACTGAGAAGTGTAACCGAAGATGGTAGCCCATTCGTAAGCGCCACCCGGCTGGTTACCACTGATACCGTAAGAAACACGGGGCTTCAATTCATTGATCCACTCAAACTGGCTGATAAATTCTTCCTTGTGCATATTCCAACCGGCACCCACCGACCAGAAAGTAGCCCAGCGCTTGTCGCTACCAAATTTAGAAGAACCGTCACGACGAATCATACCTTGAATGAGATACTTGCTGTCGAACGAATAGTTGACATTCAGATAGATGGCGGCATTTTTCGATTCCGATTTGGTACCACTGGCTGTAGGATCCTCAGCACCCGCATTGATAATCTCGGCACCCGAGAAAATCTTATAAGCTGTGGCAGCCAAATTCCAATAACGGTATTCATCGTAGTCATAACCCAAATAGGCATTGATTTCGTGCTTTTCACCGAACGTTTTCAGGAAGCGCAGCAACTGACTGGTATAAATGGAACGTGTATTGGATTCACCATCATAATAAGATCCATCCGTACCTGCACCAGAACGGCTATTGGGATCTACATAAGAGCTGGAATAACTATTATTGAAACCTATACGATTATTCGATTCAAAAGTCAATCCGTCAATGATCTTGAAATCAAAACCGACACCCAAGTCGATACCATTACTGCGGCTTTTTCCCCAATTCAGATGACGATCATACAAGAAGTTTGAACCACCATCGGAATACCAGTAGTCATCCGGGTTGGCGGTAGGAGCAGCATCTGCAGTCGGTACACCCTGACTACCATCCTTCAGATTACCTTGCGAATCCCACGGAGTATCCCACGGAGTATAGCTGGTGTGAGCCAACGAATATTCCTGGTTGAATGTTTCTTTATAACTTGCAGCCACTTTTGCCTTCAAGGTCAAGCGGTCGTTCACAATATAATCCGTATTCGAACGGAACGTGAAGCGGTCGTAGTCAAATCCCTTGATGGTACCTTCTTCCGTATAGTAGTCACCGGACACATACGACTTGATTTTGTCATTGCCATAACGATAGCCGATGTTATAGTTTTGCGTCAAGGCATTCTGAGTAGCCAGGTCCCACCAGTCGAAGTTACGGTCGCGCAAATAGGGTTGCAGCCAACCTTGCGAATCCAATGTGCCAGCATTCTTATAAGCTGTATATACATAATCATAATACTCGGCACCCGACATCATTTCCAAGTTACCTTTCTGCAACTGCGACACACCAAACTTGGCAGACAAATCAATCTGAGAGGTACCAGTCGTAGCACGCTTGGTAGTTACCTGGATAACACCATTGGCACCACGAGAACCGTACAAAGCCGTAGCAGAACCGTCCTTCAGGATAGAAATGGTTTCGATATCATTCGGGTTCAAGTCTGCAGAAGAGGCACCAACCACACCGTCGATTACCCACAAAGGCTCCACATTACCACGGATAGAACCGATACCACGCACACGGATGCTTACGCCCTCACCCGGACGACCGGAAGTAGGAGCAACCACCGCACCGGCCACCTTACCCTGCAGCATGTTGGCCACGCTCGGTGTAGTGACATCTTTCAGTTTTTCTGCCTTGATGGAAGAAATGGAACCGGTGATAGAGCTCTTGCGCTGCATACCGTAACCTACCACGACCACTTCATCCAGCGCTTCTGAATCGGCCGACAGTTTAATGGTCACCTTGTCGGAGCTCTGTACGACATACTCATAATTGGCATATCCGATAAAAGAAACCACCAAGATTGTACCTTTAGGAACTTCCAAGGTAAAATTACCATAGAAGTGTTACCTTTAACGGTCACGTTAGCGCCAGGAACTGTTTCACCCATGTCATCAAAAACCTGTCCGGTCACCTTGATGTTGTTGCCTTGTTGCACAATCGGAGCTTTCTTCATCACCGTCACCTGACGATCACTAATTTTAATCTCCAGATTGGCTGCATCTGCCAATTCCTTCAAGATTTCCTCGGCTTTCTTTCCATTCATATTAATGGAAACTTTTTTATCCAATTCGGATAAAAGTCCCTTGGAATAAAGAATGACAAGATTGCTGTTTTTCTCAATGTAACTAAACAACTCTTTCAGCGTCTGAGTTGTTGCTACAGCTTGTTTGTTACTTCCGCGAGTATCAGCGGCATGTAGAGGGACCAAAGCACCCTCCGTCAATAAAAAAACACTAATTAATAGATGTAAAAACTCTCTTCATCCGACCAAAAGTCGTTTTCTTTTTCATACTTTCGTACTGATTTTGGTTACTAAAAATGGAATAATTAAAATCATTTCTGGTCGGGCAATATTGGGAGTATTGTCCGACCCTTTTTTTTTACTACACAATTTTTTTCTATTTCATAGACATATATTTTAAGATTAACATTATTATTCACAACCTGGTAATCAATTCACCTGTACATAGATCGACTCTCTCGAGACACCTAAGTCCTCAGGCAAAGTTTGCCAAATTGATTCTAACACTTTCTCCAATTCTTCATTCAAAAATAATTTACCATAAAATGCCTCATCGGCAATAGATGGATCACAAACAATCTTCTGCCCATAATATTCACTCAAATAAGCAAGCACTTCTTTCAAAGGTTTACCATTCAAGATCCAAACTCCATCTACCCAATGGATATAATCGAGAGCATTTACTGTTTCTTTTTTCAACTCACCAGCCTCATCCAACTGTACCCGCTCATTCGGTTGCATCAGAACATGCTTATCCGCCGCATCTTTCACATCAACCGCACCCTCAACCAACACCACAGAAGCATGCGCATCGTCTTTATAGGCTGACACATTAAAAGAAGTACCCAACACTTCCACATCGAAAGCTGAAGTATTTACAATGAAAGGCTTCGATTCGTCACGACTCACTTTCAGATAAACTTCCCCTTCCACAAAAATCTCACGTCTGTCACCCTTAAAAGCACGTGGATAGATCACCTTACTGCCAGAGTTAATCCACATCTTACTGTTATCAGCCAATACAATCATAGAGCGACGCCCCTTGGGCACAATCAGCTGGTTATATTCCATAGCTTCCTCAGAAGAGGTTTGTGCCGAGGCTTCTTCTTTCTGTACGGACGGTTCCTTCAGCTTCACCGAATTGACACTGACCTGACCGGAGGCATTATAAGCCACTTTGGCATTATTGGCCAGCTCCACTTTCTTACGGTCGGAAACCACAAGGGTCACTTCCTTCACTTCGCCCGTATCGACCTGAGCCAGCAGCATCTGCTCCATACGGCTTCGTTCGTCCACCGTAACTTCCGTTTTCGAGAACCAAAGCCGACACAGAGGACAACCGAAGCGGCCGCCACCCATCTCCAAGCAAGCGAGAGATGTCTTCTACGACTTTCGTCTTCCTGTGCTTGAGCCTGCCTGATCCGTTGCAGCGTCTTTTCCCAAACCTCTGACGAATCAGTTTCAGCCGGCTGGCATTCATTCCACATGAACAAGAGCTTACGGACCTCATCGTCGGAAGAAGCCTCATTCATATTGGTCAGGTCCTGTGGGTCTTCCAGAAAGAACGCTAACTTTTCATACTTATTATTATGTTCTTTTTTGTCGTCTTTCATCATCGAATTATATAAAACAAGACGCTGTTTCCGAAAAAATCTCCTATAGGTTTCGTCTTTTTTTTAAAAAAAAGTTTGTTTTTTATTTCAAACAAGCCGATCTTCTTTCACGGTGAAAGAAGATCTTTCACCGTTTCTTACTAAAAATCAACGAGATAACAGCTTGTGAAAGAGTGAACGATAAAAACAGAAAAAGTTTCTTCCTTCACGCCACCTATTCAAATTGAACAATGCAATCGCGCAAGCAGAGAAAAAACAATGCTTTAGACAAAAGAAAGCACTGTTTTAAGCAGGACAAAAGGGTGCTTTTCTTCAACATAAACATCTACTTCAGCACGCTAAACACCTACATTGGCGTGCTAAACATCAACTTGAGAGACGCAACTACCCTCATTAACGCCATCTCACTTCAAGACAGAGGAAATAAATTCAAGCGCTTTGGCTACATGAATATTGATCGTTTTCACAGAGATACCCAATACTTCGGCAATCTCTTTATATGGAAGCTTTTCGATTTTAGCCAACACAAAGACTTGCCGGCAACGGGGAGGAAGCTGATTTACGACCTGGTTGATACGGGATATTTCCTCCCGACTGATAATCCGTAAATCAGGAGTCTGCAAATCAACAAGCGTACCATAGTCGCCTACTTCATCCCATGGCACAAGCACCTGACCATTTCCATTTTTCCGCAACCAAGACACTACCTTGTTATGAGTTACCTTCAACAACCATGCCTTCTCGTTTTTCACCTCAGAGAACCTGTCACGATGCTGCCATACTTCAAAGAAAACATCGCTTACAATCTCTTCCGCTTCTTCTCTAGAGCGAACAAGATACTGAGCATAGTAAAGCAAATCATTGGAATATGCTTCAAAAAGACGTTTAAGCAAACGTTCATCCATATGGCTACTATGACTATACATAAACAAGGCTTCCTTCTTTTTTAACGACCCGATAACATTCGACAAAGATACTAAAAAACAGACATCTTCATTCAAAACCCGATACATTTCACTATCTTTGCTATCAATTATATATTTAAAAAAGTAAGTCGTTATGAAGAATTTTACCTGCGTGCAGGATATCGGTAATCTGAAAACTGCACTTGCCGAAGCGTTCGAGATCAAAAAAGATCGGTTTAAATACGTAGAATTAGGACGCAACAAGACGTTGATGATGATTTTCTTCAACTCCAGTTTACGTACCCGTTTAAGCACACAAAAAGCGGCCCTGAATTTGGGAATGAATGTTATCGTACTCGATATTAATCAAGGCGCATGGAAGCTGGAAACTGAACGTGGCGTCATCATGGATGGTGACAAACCAGAACACCTGCTGGAGGCTATCCCTGTAATGGGCTGTTATTGTGACATCATCGGTGTCCGTTCCTTTGCACGTTTCGAAAACAGAGACTACGACTACAACGAAGTAATATTGAATCAGTTCATCCAATACTCAGGTCGTCCAGTATTCTCGATGGAAGCAGCAACCCGCCACCCCTTGCAGAGCTTTGCCGACCTCATCACTATTGAAGAATACAAAAAGAAGGAACGACCCAAAGTCGTAATGAGCTGGGCTCCCCATCCACGTCCCCTGCCACAAGCTGTTCCAAATTCTTTTGCTGAATGGATGAATGCAACTGATTATGAGTTTGTCATCACCCACCCTGAAGGCTATGAACTGGATCCGAAATTCGTAGGCAACGCTCGTGTAGAATATGATCAAATGAAAGCCTTCGAAGGCGCCGATTTTGTCTATGCCAAGAACTGGGCAGCCTACTCTGGCGACAATTATGGACAAATTCTGAGTAAAGACCGCGCATGGACAGTAAGCGACCGCCAGATGGCCGTTACCAACAACGCTTATTTCATGCATTGCCTGCCTGTACGCCGCAACATGATTGTGACGGACGATGTCATCGAAAGCCCGCAAAGCATCGCTATTCCTGAAGCGGCCAACCGCGAAATTTCAGCGACCGTCGTACTGAAGCGCCTGTTGGAAAGCCTATAAAACTTTAAGTAACATTCAATAAAATAAAGGGACGGCCTGATAGGTCGTCCCTTTATTTTATCTATGTGAGGAGGAGGGGATTGTCAGAACGCGTTTCGAATCGCTTCGGCCACTTCTGCAAACTCTTCAGCAGAAAGCAGCAACTTGGGATTGGAGAAAAGCATATCTTTCTCGCTCTGCATCGGAATCAGATGAATATGAGCATGAGGCACTTCCAAACCCAAGACAGCCATTCCAACCTTCTTACAAGGAAAAGCCTTTCCGATAGCCAGTGCTACCTTCTTGGCAAAAACGTGCATAGCGGCCAGTTCTTCATCTTTCAAATCAAAGATGTAGTCTACCTCACGTTTCGGAATGACCAACGTATGTCCTTTTACCAACGGATTGATGTCCAAAAATGCGAAGAATTGCTCGTCCTCCGCAACTTTATAACAGGGAATTTCGCCTGCTACAATTCTACTGAATATGGTTGCCATAACGATAATATATTAAAAAAACAAGGCAAGCCACAACACATGGCCTGCCTTACTGTTTAAAATGATATGTTCAATATTTCCAGCTCAATCATGCCTTGTGGCACTTTGATCTGTGCTTTCTCACCCACCTTCTTGCCAAGCAAACCTTGTGCAATGGGGGTATTGACTGAAATCTTGCCTTCCTTCAGATTGGCTTCGCTCTCCGACACGATGGTATAGGTCATCTTCATACCGTTCTTCACGTTCTTCAACTCCACCTTGTTCAGGATCTGTACAGAGTCAGTCTTCAGCTTAGACTCGTCGATGATCTTAGCATCGGCAATCACCGCTTTCAGCTTACTGATTTTCATCTCGAGCAATCCTTGTGCTTCCTTAGCCGCATCATACTCTGCATTTTCGGACAAGTCTCCCTTGTCGCGTGCTTCAGCAATGGCAGCCACCACCTTGGGACGTTCCACTGCTTCCAGCTGTTTCAATTCGGCCAACAACTTGTTGTAGCCTTCTTCTGACATATAAGCCATAACTTTTTCCTCCTTATTATTCTTAATTGATATATTATAAACAAAAAAGAATTCCAACATGTCAACCATGCTGGAACCCTCTTCCAATATTTGTTCGCAAAGATAGCACTTTAAACAATATGCGTCAAGTGCCAATCGCTGTTTTGTAACATATTTAATGGAGTTCGTCCTCCATTATAACAAATTACAACAACTTCTGCACAGCGGCATCCAAATCCTTAATAGTCTCGCCACGAGCACTCAGCTCATTATTACGATTTACCAAGAACAAGGTCGGCAGGTTCTGCACATTGTAAGCAGCTGCTACTGACGAATAGACACCGTTGGCATCGCGCACGCAAATCCACGGCAGGTTGTCGGCTGTAGTCTTCCAATAATGTTCATCGGCATCCAAAGACACCTGATAAATCTCCAGCCCACGAGAAGCATACTTGTCATACAAGTCACGCAACATATAGTTATGACTGGCCGAAACTGCACTCTGATATACGGTAAAGTCCACAATAACGACCTTCCCCTTGAGGTCTGTCAGCTTATGGGCATTTCCTTTCAAGTCACGCAAGTTAATGTCAATCACACCCGTTTCCGACACCTGTACCTGTTCGGGCAGTTCCAACGTCTGTTGCTGGGGAGTACGTGTATTCTTCATGCCTTTGATGACGATGTTATACAGATTCTTTGAACGGTTGGCATGAGGATAATAATTGTTCAGGCTCGTAGCTACGGCCGCAAAGCATTTGATGTCATCACGACTATTCAAAGGATCGAATATCAGATAATTGTTCACCTTCTGGAACAGAGCAAAATAGGCAGCCGCCGTATTGGGAGCCGCGAAAATATAGCGGATCTTCACCTCATCTTTATACCGCTTCATCATCGCAGTCAGACTATCCTGGAACACATCTACAGCAATACTATGAGCCTGCATAGCCCGATATAATTCATCCACCTTATTCTGCAACTGAAGTTGTTTCAACGACAACTCCTTGATTTTCTCGCTGCTGGGCGAACCTTCAACCGTATAATCCGTCGCGAAATTATCATATCCGGCATTAATTCGAACGGTTTCGGTAGAATCTACCGAGAAATTGATAATCTTGTCTTCTACCCTCAAACGGTAAAATTCAGGAGATTCCGGCCGAGCTTCCTTGAAGGTATAGGCACCTCCAGCGTTCAGTTTAACAGAATCAAGAGGAACAATCCCTTCCAATGCAGATGCTTCCAGATAAAGCATCTTCCCTTCAGCACCCGTCACTTCACCTTCCACCTTAAACTTCGGTTCTGAATCGCAAGCGCTCAAAGCTGCCATGGCAAATGCCATCACTACTATTTTCTTCATATTGTCAGTGTACTTATTTTCAAAATCAACGTGCAAATATACTCCTTTTCACGCTTAGTCAAAGCATTTTTCCAGCTTCTTCCACCACAAAACATAAAAAAAAGACCGAAATCGAAACTTTTAAACTCATTTCCACCTGATTAAGAGAATAAAATCACTATCTTTGCACGAATTTTGAAAGAAAATAGATATAAAAGTTTTTTTATGATTAACCCAATTGTTAAGACGATCGAGCTTCCTGATGGCAGAACCATCACGCTCGAAACGGGAAAGCTGGCAAAACAGGCAGACGGTTCTGTAATGCTCCGCATGGGTAACACCATGTTGCTAGCTACTGTTTGTGCAGCAAAAGATGCAGTTCCCGGTACAGATTTTATGCCCCTCCAGGTAGAGTACAAAGAAAAATATTCAGCATTCGGACGTTTTCCCGGTGGCTTTACCAAAAGAGAAGGCAAAGCTTCGGATTATGAAATCCTGACTTGCCGACTGGTAGACCGCGCATTGCGTCCTTTATTTCCCGATAATTTCCATGCAGAGGTTTACGTAAACATTGTTCTTTTCTCAGCTGATGGAATAGATATGCCTGATGCATTGGCAGGATTGGCCGCTTCAGCAGCATTAGCCGTTTCCGACATTCCTTTCGGCGGACCGATTTCTGAAGTACGTGTAGCACGTATCGATGGTCAGTTCGTTATCAACCCCACTTTCGAACAACTTGGGAAAGCTGATATGGATCTGATGGTTGCTGCCACATATGACAACATCATGATGGTAGAAGGCGAAATGCAGGAAGTCAGCGAACAAGACTTACTGGCTGCTATGAAGGCTGCTCACGAAGCAATCAAAGTTCATTGCAAAGCGCAGATGGAGCTGATGGAAGAGGTCGGTTCTACAGTAAAACGTGAATATTGCCACGAAGAAAACGATGAAGATTTGCGCAAAGCTGTACGCGAAACTTGTTACGATAAAGCATACGCCATCGCTGCTTCAGGAAACAGAAACAAGCATGAACGTCAGGATGCTTTTGACGCCATCCGCGATGAATTCAAAACTCAATATACAGAAGAAGAACTGGAAGAAAAAGGTACATTAATCGACCGTTACTACCACGATGTGGAAAAGGAAGCTATGCGTCGTTGTATTCTTGATGAAGGCAAGCGTCTGGACGGACGTAAGACGACTGAAATTCGCCCTATCTGGTGCGAAGTAGGTTATCTGCCCGGTCCTCATGGTTCTGCCATCTTCACCCGTGGTGAAACTCAGTCTTTAACTTCTGTCACATTAGGTACCAAACTAGATGAGAAAATTGTAGACGATGTTCTGGATCAACACAGAGAACGATTCTTGTTACACTACAACTTCCCTCCTTATTCTACTGGTGAAGCAAAAGCACAACGTGGTGTAGGTCGTCGTGAAATCGGGCACGGGCACTTGGCATGGCGTGCTTTAAAAGGACAAATTCCTGCAGGATACCCGTACACAGTACGTGTAGTATCTGATATCATGGAATCAAATGGTTCTTCTTCAATGGCTACTGTCTGTGCAGGAACCCTTGCATTAATGGATGCCGGTGTTGCCATGAAAAAACCAGTTTCAGGTATTGCCATGGGCTTGATTAAGAATGCAGGTGAAGAAAAATATGCCGTATTATCTGATATTCTTGGCGATGAGGATCACTTGGGTGATATGGACTTTAAGGTTACAGGTACTCGTGATGGTATCACTGCTACACAGATGGACATCAAGGTAGATGGCCTGTCATTCGAAATCTTGGAAAAAGCGTTACTGCAAGCAAAAGAAGGACGCGAACATATTCTTAACAAGTTAACCGAATGTATCGCCGAGCCTCGTAAAGATTTGAAACCGCATGCTCCTCGTATTGAAACGATGACTATTCCTAAAGAGTTCATTGGGGCTATCATCGGTCCGGGCGGAAAGATTATCCAAGGTATGCAGGAAGAGACTGGAGCAACCATCACGATTGAAGAAACTGATGGGGTAGGCCGTATTGAAATTGCGGGAACAAACAAGAAATGTATTGACGATGCTATGCGCATTATCAAGGGTATCGTTGCTGTTCCCGAAGTCGGTGAAGTCTATGTAGGTAAAGTCCGTTCAGTAATGCCATATGGTGTGTTCGTAGAATTCTTGCCTGGAAAAGACGGATTGTTGCATATCTCTGAAATTGACTGGAAACGTCTTGAAACAATAGAAGAGGCCGGTTTAAAAGAAGGGGACGAAATAGAAGTGAAATTACTTGATATTGACCCCAAAACAGGTAAATTTAAACTCTCTCACAAAGTATTACTGCCTCGTCCTGAAAAACAAGAAAAGAAATAAGAACATTCTTTATTTATACCATAAAGAGCGCAACCTGTTATAGGTTACGCTCTTTTTTTAAAAGATTAACCATTTATAATAATGTAAAATAAATAGCGCAACTAAATAATTAATCGCGCTATCTGATATATCATACAGAAGAAACTCCTCCGCTTTATATGATATCCGGTTATAAGATGGGATCAATCTTCTTGAACTTCGAAATCATCTTTACCTACTCCGCAAAGAGGGCAAACCCAATCATCTGGAATATCTTCAAATGCTGTTCCCGGAGCTATTCCACCTTCAGGATCTCCTTCTGCCGGGTCATAAACCCAACCACATACTGTGCAAACGTACTTTTTCATAATTGTCTCTGTTTTATGTTTTAAATGTTCTTTAAATACATAACAAATATACAATGAAATTGTTTACTTGCAAACTATCTCACTAATATTTTTTTTAACTCTTCCATTCCTTCGGACGCACCTTTCTGAATTACATGCACTTTACGCCCCGATGCAATGGGCACCTGCTTAGGATCTATTAAATAAACAGGAGTGTTGGCAGGCACATAATTCAACAAACCGGCAGCGGGATATACATTAAGCGAAGTTCCTATAATTAAAAAGATATCAGCTGTTTCAGCATATTCAATTGCAGTTTCAATCATAGGAACAGATTCACCAAACCATACAATGAATGGACGAAACTGAGAACCGTCTCCGGCCAAGTCTCCCAAATGTATCTCATATTCTTCCGGCTTTAATTCTTTAATATAAGCTGGATTATTAGGTTCCCAACTAGATGTCACTTTGGTCAGTTCGCCATGTAAATGAATAATATGCGAACTTCCAGCACGCTCATGCAAATTATCAATATTTTGAGTGATTACAGTCACATTAAAGAATTTTTCCATCTCAGAGACCAGTTCATGCCCCTGGTTAGGCTTTACAGCAAACAACTGTTTACGACGCTCATTATAAAAATCAATCACCAATTTAGGGTTTGCCGCATACCCTTCTGGAGTAGCCACTTGCTCCACCGGATACTGATCCCATAAACCACCTGCATCACGAAATGTACTGATACCGCTTTCAGCACTCATTCCAGCACCTGTTAAAACTACTAAATTCTTCATTTCTAGTCCTCCTCTTTTAACTAAACACACAAAAATAAGAAAAATTAAATTGTTAAAAACAGATTCATTCAAATAAAACACCTACCTTTGTGCGTTTTGTATAAAACATCTTATAAAATAAATAGTTATGGATAAATTCAGTTACGCCATCGGCCTTGGTATTGGCCAGAATTTATTGAGCATGGGTGCTCAAAGTATTAATGTTGAAGACTTTGCTCAAGCAATCAAAGACGTATTAGATAGAAAAGAAACGGCTATCAGCCACAACGAAGCACGTGAAATCGTAAACAAGTACTTTGAAGAGCTGGAAACCAAATTGAATGCAGAGAATATTGAAAAGGGAAAATCATTTTTGGAGGAAAACGCAAAAAGACCGGGAGTCGTGACACTTCCCAGTGGCTTACAGTACGAAGTGATTACAGAAGGTAACGGAAAAAAACCGAGTGCAACCGACCGTGTAAAATGCCATTATGAAGGTACCTTGATTGATGGGACTTTGTTTGACAGCTCTATCAAACGCGGCGAGCCGGCTATCTTTGGTGTGAACCAAGTAATCAAAGGATGGGTGGAAGCACTCCAACTGATGACTGAAGGTGCTAAATGGAAACTTTTCATTCCTTCAGAACTAGCCTATGGAGCACAACAAGCAGGAGAAATGATTCCTCCTCACAGCACATTGATTTTTGAAGTAGAATTAATCGAAGTATTATAATTATTAAAGCATTTAAGGCAAATGAAAAAAATTAGTTTTTTTGTAGCAATCGCTGCTGCAGCCAGCTTGGCTTCTTGTACAGCTCAAGCACCGAAAGCAAACATGAAGAATGACGTAGACTCACTTTCTTACATGATGGGTATCACCAACACGCAAGGTCTGGATATGTATATGAGCCAACAACTAGGCGTTGATACAGCCTATATGTCCGACTTCATCAGAGGTGTTAAAGAAGGTACCAGCAAGACTAGCCCTAAAGACGTTGCTTATATGGCAGGTCTTCAGATTGGTCAACAAGTTGGTGGACGTATGTTCGATATGATGAGCCAACGTATTTTCGGAAATGACTCTACTCAAAGTTTAAGTAAAGAAAACTTTCTGGCAGGTTTCATGGCTGCTTTGCAGAAAAAAGGCATGAATGTTACTATGGAAGAAGCCAACGCTTACGTTCAGTCTAAGGCAGAAGCAATCAAAGCAAAAGCTACTGAAGCCCAGTTCGCTGAAAATAAAGCTGCCGGTGAAAAATTCCTAGCTGAAAATGCAAAGAAAGAGGGTGTTAAAACTACATCAAGCGGCTTACAATATAAGATAATTAAAGAAGGTAACGGCGCTATTCCTACCGATTCTTCTAAAGTAAAAGTAAACTATAAAGGTACTTTGATTGATGGAACTCAGTTCGACAGTTCATATGATCGTAAAGAACCGACTACTTTCCGTGCTAATCAGGTAATCAAAGGATGGACTGAAGCGCTAACAATGATGCCAGTAGGATCTAAATGGGAACTTTACATCCCTCAAGAGCTAGCTTATGGTGCACGTGAAGCCGGTCAGATTAAACCTTTCTCTACTTTGATTTTCGAAGTAGAACTAGTTGGCATCGAAAAATAACCTCATTTAATACGATTTAGGCACTATAAAATATTTTGTGTAAATGTAAAATACGGGATTCAGTATTGGGTTCCGTATTTTTTATTTAATAGCTTTGCAAAATGAAGAAGATTATGAAAGAGAAGAATCATGCAGTGCCTGATGAGGTATTAAGTAAGAAGTTCCTTAACCAGTTCAAGACAGAAGCTGATGTCAGCAAGTTTCTGAAACAACTACACGCGCAGGTATTGGAGAAAATGCTTGAAGGTGAGATGGATGCGCATCTGGGTTATGAGAAGAATTCGGTTTCCGGTCATAACAGCGGTAATTCCCGTAACGGCAGCTACCCCAAGAAAATCCAAACTGAACACGGTGAAGCGATCATACCTATTCTCCATGACCGTAACGGTGAATTCGAGTCCATAGTTGTTCCCAAACACGAGGGTCGTGGGTTTTCCATAGAAAAACTTGTTATCTCCCTATATGCCAAAGGAATGAGCGTGTCCGACATTGAAGAGGAAATGCGTGAAATCTATGAAATAGAACTGTCCACATCAGCCATTTCCATCATCACGAACAAAGTCAACCAGGGCTGCTCAGGAATAACAGAACCGCCCTTTGGATCTGGTCTATCTCATCGTTTGGATGGATGGTATTGTATTCAAGGTTCGTGACAACGGAAAAATCATCAACAAGACTGTCTATCTCTGTGTCGGTTTGAAACAGAACGGCTTGAAAGAAGTCCTTGGCATGTGGGTGGGAAAATCAGAAAGTTCTTCATTCTGGATGGGTGTCCTGACAGATTTGAAGGCCCGCGGAGTGCAGGACATACTGATTACCTGCACTGACAACCTGAACGGGTTTACCGACATCATACGTGCCGTATTTCCTCTGTCTTCCACGCAAATACGTGTTGTATATCAGATCAGGAACTCCTGTAAATATGTCGTTTACAAGGACAAGAAAGAGTTTACAGCCGATATGAAGAGCATCTATAACGCGCCCAACAGGAGGCTGCTGCCGTGGAACTGGATAATTTGGAAAAGAAATGGGGAGGGAAGTACCCTTATGCCATCCTCTCATGGAGGAATAACTGGGATGACCTGACTGTTTTCTTCCAGTTCCCATTGGAAATCAGGAAAATAATCTACACTACAAACCTCATTGAAAATCTGAATGGAAAAATCAGAAAGTACACTAAATCAAAACTTTCATTCCCGTCGGATGATGCGGTGAAGAAAATGGTATACCTCGCTCTGATGGAGATTGAGAAGAAATGGACAATGCCGATTACTAACTGGGGATTGATTATGAACCAATTTATGCTTATTTTTGAAAACGGGATTCAGATATAAGAGACTTATAACTGAATCCCGTTTCTATTTACACAAAATATGGATACTACCACGATTTACAAATCAAATTTTCTTTTCCTTTATATCTGTACGCGCCTCAACAACATTAACTACATAATCGCCTAATTTTTCGCATTCACTGATAATATCCATATAATGAACCCCCATCTGATAATTATATTCCTTATTATTCACATCCAATACATTCTGATCCTTCAACTGGTTACGGTAATTGTTTATCTCATTCTCTATATTAAATGATTTGTTAGGATCAACCAAATAATATTCGTCTTCTTCCAAAGATACCATTTGTTGTAGTGCATTATCCGTCAATTGAAGCATCTGATGAATATGGTCATATTGTTTTTCCGTAAAATCTTCATTCCCTCTGAATTTATGATTGATAGTACGCGCCAAATGATAACAGCTGTCACCAATACTTTCCAACTCAGTCACTTCACGCAACATGGTACGTATTTTCAATTTACTTTCTGAACTCAGCCGCCCTTCAGAAACTTCATTCAGATAATTGGCTATCTCCAGCTCCATATTATCACTGATATTTTCATATTTCTCTATCCGGCTAAATAATTTGTTGAAATCATTCTCATTCGTAGTATGCAATAGATCACGCACCATACCAAACATACGGCGAGTACGCTCAGCAAACAAATTAATTTCTTTCCTTGCCTGGACAATAGACAATTCAGCAGTAGATAACATACCACCAGAGATAAAACGCAAACGGAATTCCTCCTCATCCTCTTTTGGTCTGATTACCCAACAGACCACCTTTTCAATCGGCCCAATAAACCAAATCAATATCAACACATTACAGATATTAAAAGCTGTGTGGAAAGCCGAAAGTTTATAAGTAATTGCCACTTCAGGCGATACTCCTGGAAATAAGCGGTTAATCATTCCACTCACCATATCTACAAACGGATGGAAAATACATAAAATCCATACCACCCCAAATATATTAAAAATAAAATGAGCCAACGCCGCCCGCCTTGCTTGCGTATTCGCCGTCAAAGCTGCAATATTAGAAGTTACAGTAGTACCAATATTCTCGCCCATCACCAGTGCAATGCCCAAATACAAATCAAGCACACCACTGGAACAAAGAATCAATGTAATGGCCATAACCGCAGCAGAAGACTGTGCGCACATTGTTATTATTCCACCTATCAACAAGAATGATAAAATGGAAAAAAATCCCCATTCCTTGCAAGAGGTAATAAAACTGATGATAGCTGCATTATGCTCCAAATCCATATGCATGGCATTCTCACGTAACGTAGTCAATCCCAAAAACATGAACGAAAATCCAAAAATAAATTCCCCAAAAGATTTTTTCTGACTTTTATTAGAAAAGATTAAAGGAACAGCCAATGCAAAGAGAGGAAAAATAAGATTATTCATATCGATCTGGAAACCGAAAATAGACATAATCCAAGCGGTCACCGTAGTACCAATGTTAGCTCCCATAATTACAGAAATAGCCTGCCCCAAAGTCAGCAATCCCGCATTTACGAAACTAACTGTCATTACCGTTGTCGCAGTAGAAGACTGTACAGAAGCTGTCACAAATGTACCAGTTAACAGCCCGGTAAAACGGTTCGTGGTCATTGCCCCCAGAATATGACGCAAATGTCCGCCTGTCAGTTTTTGCAAGGCCTCACTCATGGTTTTCATCCCATACATCAGAAGTGCCAGTGAGCCTATCAGTTTCAAAAAAACAAATATTGACATGTAGATTCTCTTTTATTTATACCCTCTTCTTTATTACACTTTATTAAAAAAGACACAGAGGTACAAAGTATTTAATCCGTCATGAGTTAAACCTTGCACCTCTGCATCTATATCATTGTTCTGTTCACCATAGCCATTTCAGGTTAGGATTTCTTTTCCTTCACATTGCTACTGGCTTCCACCACATTAACTACATAATCGCCCAGTTTTTCACATTCTCCAATGATATCCATATAGTGTACACCCATCTGATAATCATACTCCTTATTATTCACATCCAGTACATTTTGATTCTTTAGCTGATTACGATAGTTATTTATTTCATTCTCTATATTAAACGATTTATTCACATCCACCACATGATGTTCATCTTCCACCAACGAAACCATTTGGGACAAAGCATCATCTGTCAACTGGAACATCTGATGAATATGATCATACTGTTTCGGAGTGAAATCCATATCACTCCGATGCTTACGATTAATTGTACGTGCCAAATTATAACAGCTGTCACCAATACTCTCTATTTCAGTCACCTCACGAAGCATAGCACGAATCTGCAACTTACTCTCAGAACTCAAACGCCCGTCGGATACCTGATTCAGATAATTAGCAATCTCCACCTCCATATTATCACTTATATTCTCATATTTCTCAATACGGCTGAACAATTTGTTAAAGTCATTGTCATTTGTGGTATGAAGCAGATCCCGCACCATGCCAAACATACGATGAGTACGCTCTGCAAAGAGATTGATTTCCTTGCGTGCCTGCAATATAGAAAGCTCCGCAGTAGAAAGCATACCACCTGTAATAAAGCGCAAACGATATTCTTCATCCTGCTCTCTCTGAGGAATGATTTTACAGACTGTTTTCTCTATCAACTTAACAAACCAAATAAGAATCAACACATTGCATATATTAAAAGTAGTATGAAAAGCAGACAGTTTAAAAGATACGGCAACAGCCGGATCTGCTGTTTTCATTATATCTTCTACAAACCATGAAACCCCCATAGTTACAGGCTTGAAAAGACATAATACCCAAATAACCCCAAAAACATTAAACACCAAATGAGCCAGCGCAGCCCTCCTAGCCTGCGTATTAGCAGTCAGTGCAGCAAGGTTGGCTGTTATGGTAGTACCAATATTCTCGCCAAGCACCAATGCAGCCCCCAACTCAAAACTAATCCAACCATTGGCACACATAATTAAAGTAATAGCCATCGTTGCCGCCGATGCCTGTACAATCATAGTCAGAACTGTACCGATGACAACAAATAAGATAACAGAACCAAATCCCATATCGGTATAGTTCTGAACAAAAGACAACATTTCGGGGTTTCTACTTAAGTCAGGAGCATTCGTCTTCAAGAGAGAGAGGCCCATAAACAAAAAAGAGAAACCGAATATAAATTCTCCAATGGATTTACGGTTACTCTTTCCTGAAAATAATAAAGGTACGCCAACAGCCAATAACGGAAGCGCCATAGCAGCAATATCTACTTTGAACCCCAATGCAGATATAATCCATGCAGTAACAGTGGTACCGATATTCGCCCCCATAATGACCCCAATTGATTGTGAAAGCGTAAGGAGTCCGGCATTAACAAAACTTACTACCATAACAGTAGTAGCAGAAGAGGATTGAATTAACGCAGTGATAAGAACACCGGTTAACACTCCGGTTACCCGGTTGGTGGTCATCGCTGTGAGGATTTTACGCAGTCTGTCACCAGCAAACTTTTGCAGCCCCTCACTCATGATTTTCATTCCATAAAGGAATAGCGCCAGTGAACCTAGCAGCTTTAAGAAATCATAAAAAGAATACTCCATCTTTAATTAATTTGGTAGGAATTGGCTAATCTCCCTTTTATTCAGTAAATTTCAAGCCGTTTCACTACGTTAGTAATAATTATTACGATTATGTTACAAATCTGTTGCAAAAATAACAATATTTCAAAGAACTTCCCAATCGGAAGCTCACTTTTGGATATTTATAATGGTTTTAATCTAGATATCCCATATGGACCAGTCAGTGCCAAAGTCAATAACAAAGTAGAAGGGCTCAATTACCGGGCCTATAATAATAAGGATGTGGAATTCCTGAATATGCTAAATCCTTCGGGAATGCGCACTTATGTCCGTTCACTTTGCTTCATCTTGTGCAAAGCGGTGGAGGACCTATACCCTGATGGAAAAATCATGCTTGAACATCCCGTATCCAAAGGATATTATTGCGACTTGCAGATAGGGCACGAGACCGGACTGGATGATGTTTCCCGTATTAAGCAGCGAATGAAAGAGATTGTGGAAGCCAACATCCCTTTCCATCGTTTTGAATGTCATACAACTAAAGTAGTAGAACTATTCTGCCGGAAAGGAATGATGGACAAAGTAAAACTACTTGAAACTTCAGGAGAACTTTACTCCTATTATTATACTTTGGAAAATACCATTGACTACTACTATGGCAGCCTGCTGCCCAGCACCGGATATATCCGCAAATTCGACATAGTGAAATACTATGACGGCTTGTTGCTGCGTGTCCCCAACCGTCAGAATCCGGAAGTACTAGAGGAAGTGGTAAAACAAGAAAAAATGCTGGAAGTATTCAAAGAACATCGTCGTTGGAATCAGATTTTAGGCGTAGGGACTGTAGGAGATTTCAATGTGGCCTGTAATGAAGGCTATGCCACCGATCTGATTAATGTGTCCGAAGCCTTGCAGGAAAAAAAGATTTCCAATATTGCCGATGAGATATACCACAGAGGAAAAAACGGTCAAAGAGTAAAACTGGTTCTTATCTCCGGTCCATCCTCTTCTGGTAAAACGACTTTCAGCAAACGGCTCAGTATTCAGTTGATGGCAAACGGTCTGAAGCCTTACCCCATCTCCCTGGACAATTATTTTGTTGACCGAGAAAAGACACCAAAAGATGAAAAAGGTGATTATGATTACGAATCATTGTATGCATTAGATTTAGAGTTCTTCAACAAGCAATTACAAGATCTGCTTCATGGAAAGGAAGTGGAATTACCACGTTTCAACTTCACCACAGGAAGAAAGGAATTTAAAGGTGACAAACTTAAGATTGACGATAACATGATATTGATTCTCGAAGGGATCCATGCACTTAACCCCGAGTTAACTCCTCATATTCCCACCGAAAATAAATATAAAATATATGTATCGGCATTAACCACTATTCTGCTGGACAATCATAATTATATTCCGACTACCGACAACCGTTTGTTGCGCCGTATTATCCGCGACCACAAATACCGTGGCTATTCCGCAGAAGAAACGATCAGAAGATGGCCCAGCGTACGTGCCGGAGAAGAAAAATGGATCTTTCCATATCAAGAAAATGCAGATGCCATGTTCAATTCTGCCCTATTGTTTGAACTGGCCATTATGAAAGATTATGCTATTCCCATTCTAAGGAATGTCCCCAATAACAAACCGGAATATTCAGAAGCATATCGTTTACGCAAATTCTTGGAATATTTCGCTTCGGTACAAGATAAAGAATTGCCTCCTACCTCTTTACTGAGAGAATTTTTAGGAGGAAGCAGTTTCCGGTATTAACCTGTTATTAAACAGTATATAAGGTTTGTTTATGTGCGAAACAAACAGTAATTTCGACCACTATTAAACAAGTATAAGCGAATGCACTCCAAAGGCTATAGAAAACTGTTCAACTGCCTGATGTTCTACTGCTAAGAACATTTCTTCTTCAGGAGGGTATGCCAAAAGCCAGCAGACTGTACATTCATTAGCCACCATAAAGATGGATTGAATGACAGCGTATCTTACTTTTGGCATACGTTTCATTCTATTGATATCTTCTTCTGCATATCAATCGGTCGGCTCCTTCAATCCGTCCTTATGGGAATTCCTATTTATGAACAAATAAACCTTATTATAACTCTTATGATAACAACAACCAACGGAATGACAGACCGTATCCAACGCCTGCGTCAAGAATCTTTTAACGCACAACCTTCTCTGTCCATAGAACGTGCTCTGATAGAGACCGAATTTTACAAAGAAAACGAAGGGAAATATCCAATTCCCATTCTAAGAGCACTGAACTTTCTTGAAATCTGTAAACGGAAAACTATATACATAGGTAAAGACGAACTGATTGTAGGTGAACGTGGACCACATCCCAAAGCCGTATCTACTTTCCCTGAACTGACCTGTCACAGCGTGGAAGACCTTCATGTGTTGAACACCCGCGAATTACAGCGCTATACCATCAGCCAGGAAGATATAGACACCTATGAACGCGAGGTTATTCCTTATTGGAAAGGGCGCACCCAACGCGAACGCATCTTCAATCACGTTCCCAAAGAATGGAAAGAAGCTTACGAAGCAGGAATGTTCACTGAATTTATGGAACAACGAGCCCCCGGTCATACTTCCTTGGACGGAAAAGTTTATCAATATGGCATGCTGGATCTGAAAGAACGTATTGCCCATGAGCTGAGAAATCTGGATTTCATGAATGATCCAGAAGCAACCGACAAACAAGAAGAACTGACCGCCATGTCCATCTCCTGTGATGCCGCTATCATTTTTGCCGAACGCCATGCTGAACTGGCCGAAAAGATGGCTGGACGAGAAACCGATCCGAAACGCAAAAAGGAACTGAAAAAAATAGCGGAAATCTGCCGATGGGTTCCTGCACATGCCCCACGTACTTATTGGGAGGCCATACAGATGTACTGGTTTGTCCATCTCGGCACCATTACAGAGCTGAACGGATGGGACGCCATGAATCCAGGACATTTTGACCAGCATCTCACTCCTTTCTATGAAAATGACCTAAAAGAAGGAATACTGACTCGTGCAGAAGCCAAAGAACTAATGTCATGTTTTTTTATCAAAATAAATAATCAGACAGCCCCACCCAAAGTTGGCATCACCGCCAAAGAAAGCGGTACCTACAATGACTTTACCAATCTGAATATCGGTGGCATCAAACGCGATGGTAGCAACGGGGTCAGTGAAGTATCCTATATCATGCTCGAAACAGTAGATGATCTTCACCTGTTACAACCCGGAAGCGCCCTGCACATCAGTGTATGCACCCCAGAGCGTTTCCTGCGCGAAGGCTGCAAAGTAATCCGTAAGGGCTACGGCTA
>ERZ791833.339-NODE-339-length-25442-cov-37.3401_pt1 | contig 25442 bp, 23 predicted proteins | sample MGYA00510294_ERZ791833 | MGnify/ENA primary metagenome ERZ791833 (study PRJEB30046, sample SAMN00715270) | human gut metagenome | study: EMG produced TPA metagenomics assembly of the A metagenome-wide association study of gut microbiota in type 2...
TCTTCTTCAAGGCAAACAATCTGCTCGATGCCAAGCGCGAGAGATACTTGAAGACAGTGAACAAGAGCAACCTGGAGTATGAGGGCCAGAAGAGCGATAAGACCATCGTAGGAACTTATCAGTATGGCAGAACCTTCCTGCTGGGAGTAAGATACAAACTTTGAAAAGTAAAAAAGTAAAAAGGTAAAAAAGTAAAAAGGTTTTGAAAGTAAAAAGGTAAAAAAGAAAAAAATGAAAAAGATAAATATTTTTGCTGCTTTGCTGTTGATGGCAGCAGCTGCAATGTTCTCCACATCTTGCGAGAACGATAATATCAATCCATACGATTACGTGAATAATGGCGGTAATGGAAGTGATGGCAATGAGAATCAGGGTTCTAAGGATGTCATCACAACGAAGGTGGCAGAATATCCTGCCGGTTCTGTGGTTTGGAGCAAGGATACTACCCTGAGCGAGAGCGTTGAGATTCCAGTAGGAGCATCGCTCTACATTGAGCCGGGCGTAACCGTTACCTGCAAATCAGAGGTTCAGGTGCCGGTAGAAATCGTAGTATTGGGCAATCTCTATTGCCTGGGAACCGCCGAAAAACCGGTAGTCTTTACTTCTGATACCAGGAAGCCTGCTGATTGGGGCGGCATCATCTGCGGATACAATTCTGAGGAGGTGGTGCTCAACCACGTGGATGTGGCCTATGCCGGTGCTACTCCTACCGAGAGTTCAGCTTCTTTCCAGAACAAGCTTTTCAAGACCACCATCGATGGCGGTGTGCCAGCCTTTCACTTCTGTAATGTAAACGGCAAGTTTGTGATGGCAAACAGTTTCTTCCATGACAACTACAACGACCAGACTTACTTTACCGGTGGTAACGGCGTGATTATCAACAATATTTTTGCCGATAGCGGAAATGCTGCCGATGGCGGTGAGGCCATCAACGTGAAGTCAGGTTGCAAGCTCGATGTAGCCAACAACCTCATCTACAACGCCTGCACCAACGCCTTCAAGCTTTCTAATGCCGGCAATAGTGAGGTGATTCCTCTCTCTGAGATGACCGCCTATAACAACACCATTGTCAACTGCGGCTGGCGCCGTTCCAAGAACAAGAAGGGTGGTTCTGTCTGGGTAGAGAAGGCAGCGAAGCCAGTCTTCGTGAACAACCTCATCTACGATTCCCGTTACGGACTGAAGCAGCCAAAGAAGGATGGTGCAGATATGGAGCACAGCCGTCTTACCCCAAACTACTACTTTGCATCTACAGAGAAAGGCGTAGCGCAGATGGCGAAGGATGCAGAGCTCGGCATCTGGTTTGATACCGACATCAGGAGCAGCGTGGCAGGTCAGTTCAATCCACTCTTCAAGCGTTTCAAGCAGAGCGAGAAGATGAACATCAATTGCGAGATAGATGATGTAGCCCAGGGTGCTCCATTGGCATTCGACAAGAGTTGGAATTTCGATTATCAGGCAGGCAGTCCTGCTCTCTCAGGAGGTGTAACCGATTTTGCCCGCCTCTTCCCAGAGGGTCTGCCATTCTTCGGCATGAAGAAGGTGAATTTCCTGGATAAGAATAACGATCAGAACTATTACTTCGCCGCCCCATTGCCAAGCGCAAGATTCGGAGCGTGGCTGTAGGATTGTAGGATGAATATAAGATATATAATGAATATAAAAGGAAAAAGCGTGCAAGCCACATCATTGTTGCCTGCACGCTTTTCGTTTTTATTATCTTTATTATGATTTTTATCATCTCAATTTGTTATGATTTCCAATCGAACACGATGGTGTTGTCTTCTTTGATATTGAAGCTCATGCCTACCTTGATAATTTCCTTACCGCTCATGGCAAAGGCATCGGCATAATGCTTGCTTTCTATCTGCTCAAGAGCCTCCTGGGCAGTCTTTCCAAACTTCAGCTCCATTACATAGATAGTATCATCCGTCTCCATGGTTATATCAATTCTACCCTTTGACGTATGTTGCTCCACGATAATCCTGAAATTCGTGAGCAAGGCAAAGATGATATACATCGTTTGCTGGTAATGCCCTTCGTAATGGGTGTTGTCGCAATAAGGCACCGTCTCCCAAAACGATTTCAGTAACTGTAAGGCTTCATCTATCTTGCCATGTTTAATAAGCACCGACATTTTGGCGATGGTGGTATTGCACATCGCAGTCTTTGAGGTCAGATAATGAGGCAACAAACTTCTGTACAATCCAACTCTTATTTCCTTGTTAGGAATGGCTAGGGTATAGAGCTCCGTTTCTTCATCATAATCCTTGATGGTGATGTAGCCACTCTGATAGAGCAGTGGCATGATGGTGGTCATGGTTTCCGTGGCAGCATCAAAGTCATCCTTTCCGGCTTCCATACTCTCGCCCAGGTTCGCTGGCAGAAAGTTGAAATTGCGCATCATATTGATCAGATAAGTAGGAGTGCCGGAACCAAACCAGTAGGAATCAATCTTCTGCTTGGCAAAGCAGGTTAATAAGCTGAACGGATTATAAACGTCAGGAGAAGGCCATGTGAAATGATAGCCGTCATAATTATCCTTTAACTTAGCTAACGTCTGCTCATACGACAGGTTTAATTTTTCTGCAAGTGCCTCTATGTCATCCCGCATTCCGTTCACCAGTTCATCTTCCGTAATTCCGCAAATGCCGGCATACGGTTCGTCCATACTGATATTGGTGATGTTGTTCAATTCGCTGAAGATGCTGAGCTGGGAGAATTTGGTGATGCCTGTGAGGAATACGAAGCGGAGTAATTTCTCGCATCCTTTTAACGGACTGTAGAAATTGCGCATGGCGTTGCGCATTTCTTCCAACTCTTCATCCTCGTGCACCACATCAAGCAAAGGGGCATCATATTCGTCAATGAGTATTACCACTTGCTTGCCCGTTTCCCTATAGGCAGTCTGGATAAGTGAGATGAGGCGGACGTTGGCATCAACAGCCGGATTCGTAATGCCCCATTTCTGCTCTTGTTCTGCAAGTTGCTGGTCGAAATATCTTTCCAGCTGGGCTATCTCCATGTGTTTGCCCATGCTCATATCGAAATGCAGCACCGGATAGCTTATCCAATCCTTTTCTAGCTTTTCGATGGCGAGTCCTTTGAAAAGATCCTTCTTTCCTTCAAAATAGCTCTGCATGGTAGTTAGCAACAGCGACTTTCCGAAACGGCGTGGACGGCTCAGGAAGAAATAAGTACCATCAGTATGTGCCATACGATATACATATTCCGTCTTGTCAATGTAGAACTTATCCTCTACTCGGATTCGTTCGAAAGTTTGTAATCCTATCGGATATAGTTTTCTTGCCATAATTGCTCGCCTTTCTTTTAAGTGATATTCTCTTTGTTGGCAAAGATACGAATAAATGGTGAAACCTCCAAATAAAAAACATCTTTTCTTTATTTATGCCCCTTATCTCATATCCTTATACCTTTCTTCTTTATTTCTTTTATTTCTTTTCTCCCTCCTTTTATCTCCTTTCTCCCTCCTTTTATTTCTTTTCTCTTCCTCCTCTTATCTCCTTTCTCCCTCCTTCCAGTATTAATTTTGTGTTAATCTTAGGAAAAGTCTTGGTTGTTATTAGGAAAAAATGTACTTTTGCCTAGTAGAAAGTTTCGTTCATAACTTTTGAATGTCCGTTCAGAACTTCTGAATGTGCGTTCAATACTTTTGAATGTAGGTTCAATACTATTGAACGGAGATTTCTATTAGGAGTAGTAACAATTATCCTTAGGGTTAGTAACAATTATCCTTAGAGACGGGAACCATTATGCTAAATGGTGAATAGGAAATCACTTAGGTATAGTGGCTGTTGCAATAAGGAGTGATAACAATCTTTATAAGAAAGGAATCGTCATGACAAAGTACAAGTTGCAAGAGATGCCCGATGTTCATAACACAGGCAAGCGCAGAGTCTATCCCAAGATAGTGACCAATCGGACACTATCCAGAAAAGAATTCATCAAGAGAATGCAGGGCTACCATCGTGGCATTTCGGAAAGTACCACGGAGGCAGTATTGCTAGATGTGGCTGATATGTTGGTAGAGATGCTCTCTATGGGCTACAATGTGAATCTGGAAGGTATTGGCACCTTCTCGCTCTCCCTCGGTTTCGAGGACGATAAGCCTACGGAAATGCAGAGTGAAGAGGATAAGATGACGTATCGCAAGGTGGGCGTGAAGGACATCAATTTCAAGGCATCTCCTGAATTTCTCAAGAGTGTGAAGCATGAAACCGACCATGACCTGGAGCGTGATATGGGTGGCGTAAAGGTGATTCGCAAGCAGCTCTATTCCAGGGAAGAACGAATTGCCCGTGCCCTGGAGGTGATAGAAGCCAATGGTCTCATCACCCTTTCAGATTATGCCTACATCAACAACCTGAGCCGCACCGCCGCCTCCCTGGAGCTGAAGGTAATAACAGATGACAAGACTTCGCCGATAGGTTCGATGGGCAGCGGAAGTCACAAGGTTTGGGTGAAGAGAAAAGAATAAATAAAAATGAGTTTTTATACTATTTTATTGGGATTTGCAAGAAACTTTCCGATTTTCTTGCAAATCCCAATTCTTTTTCGTACTTTTGCAATCGTCTTGCTGTGGATGGTTGGCGATGAGTCGCTGGCTAGCTAAAAGTCCATGGCTTGGCCTATCATAATTAAGAAAGACGTGTACTACGTTTTCTTCTGATTCGATTGAAACCTAGGAAATTTCAAAAGAGGCATTCAGATGAAGACAGCGGTAGGCGCCTTCGCTTTATGTGTGTATGTACACAGGCATAGGTGTGCCCTTTCCATTCGTTTGGATAGGGTACATCCTGTGCTATTATATATGCAAGTTTGGCGTAGGTTTCTGTTGCTTCTTACTCTTGTTGCCAAAGGTTTTCCTAGGACCTCAATCGAGCAAGGGTAATGCGAGTGATAGATTCCCTACGCCATTTCTGTTTTGGTAGCAACCATACAAACTAACAAGAATGTTTCTGCTTGGGGGAATGGCGGAAGTGCCAATAGCCTAAGGAGATACAGACAGATGAGCACTAAGTTTTTTAATAATACTCCTGATAATTCCCTGTTCGAGAAGTTCAAGGGGATAGCCCACAACATGCTTGATTTTCATACCTTTCAGGCTGTAGTAGGATATTTCCGAAGTTCGGGCTATTTCAAACTTCGTGAGGAATTCGAACACGTCAAAAAGATACAGATATTGGTAGGTATCAATATCGACAACATATTCCGTAAGCAATCCAAACTCTTTTTCGGACAGATAGATGAACAAGCTGTCATCGATGCCTATTCTCACGATTTCGTTGAAGAAGTGAAGAATGCAGGCTATGATGAGCAGACGGAGAGAGGTATCCTCCAGTTTTGCCAGGACATCATCGACAAAAAACTGGAGATGCGTATCCATCGAAGCAAAAACCTCCATGCCAAATTCTATCTTCTTCTCCCCGAAAATCATAACCCAAACTCTGATGGCTGGGTTATCATGGGTTCCTCCAATCTATCCGATTCCGGAATGGGAACCGTGCCTAGCAACCGGTATGAGTTGAACGTGACGATGAAAGATTATGATGATGTGGAATATTGCAAGCAGGAATTTGAGCAGCTTTGGGAGCAGGCCGTTCCTCTGAATCTGCAAGACATCGAGCAGATGAAGGCGAAGACTCATCTTGCCCAGTTGCCTACACCATACGAACTCTACATGAAGGTGCTGATAGATACCTTCGGTTCGCAGGTGGAGGATGACTTTGCGATGGAGATGCCTGAGGGCGTGAAGGATATCCGCTATCAGCACGATGCCGTGATTCAGGGTTATCAGATGCTGATGCAGCACAATGGCTTCTTTCTTGCCGATGTGGTGGGTTTGGGTAAGACCATTGTTGCCACGATGATTGCCAAGCGATTTGTTGAAGCAAATGGAAGATACACCAATATCCTGGTGGTTTATCCGCCAGCCTTGGAAAAGAACTGGACTGATACTTTCAAGCTTTTCGGTATCAAGCGCTACGCCCAGTTTGTGAGCAATGGCAGTCTGAATAAAATCATAGAGGGCGAAGGCAACTTCCGTGAAAAGGGAGAGTATGACCTGGTGATTGTTGATGAGGCGCATAACTTCCGTGGAGCCACCGCTGGCAGATACGATGATTTGCAGTTAATCTGCAAGACTCCTCGCATGAACGAAGGTTTGGTAAAAGGCCATCACAAGAAGGTGATGCTGCTTTCGGCTACTCCGCTCAATAATCGTCCAACCGATCTTCTGAATCTCTTGCTTCTCTTCCAGAATGCCCGCTATTCCACCATCGAAGGCATCCAGAATCTGCCTGTAACCTTCTCTCCATGGATAGAAGAATATGATAAGCTGATGCGTGAGCGTAAGTTAGACAAGAAGAACGAAAGAAATGCAGAATTTGCCAAGCGTACCGATGACCTCTACGAGAAGATAAGAACGCAAGTGATTGATAAGGTGACGGTTAGACGAACTAGAAACAATATCAAGAATGTGCCTGCCTACAAGAAAGATTTGGATGACCAGCACATCGTATTCCCGGATATTCTGCCTCCTAACGAATTGATGTATGAATTAAATGGCGGTTTGGACGATCTCTTCTATAGTACAATGGCGATTCTTACCGATACGCCTCATCCCGAAGATAATCCCACAGGCAAGGGCTTGCACTATGCCCGCTATCGTGCCGTGGAGTTCTTGCAGGGTGAGGCTCGCAAGAAGTATCCTACTGCCCTCCATATTTCTACCATGCTGACAGGTATCTATCGTGTTCACATGGTCAAGCGATTGGAGAGCAGTTTCTATGCCTTCCGCCGTTCGCTCCATACCTTCCTCCGCATTACCGAGGATATGATCAAGATGTTTGACCAGAATAAGGTGATTATCGCTCCCGATATCAACGTGAAGGATAAGCAAGCCAAGGGATGGGAGTTGGATCGCATCATAGAATATGCCGTAGAAAAAGGCTTGAAAGAGGAAGATACAGTCTTTAAAGACGAGGATTTCAGCGAACGGTTCCTGGAGATGCTGAAAGAAGATGCTGAGAATTTGAAGGATTTGTGCAAACAATGGGATGAGGTAAGTGAAGACCCTAAGCTGGAACTGTTTATCGATAAACTGGAGCATGAATTCTTTGATAAAGAGATAAATCCTACAGGCAAACTGGTCATCTTCTCGGAGAGCGTAGATACTGTGAATTATCTGACGGAGCAGCTGCAGAATCGTCTGTATCGCCATGACATTTTGGATGTCTGTGCCAGCAATCGTACCAACCGACAGGAACTTCTCCGCAAGTGCTTTGATGCCAACTATGCTGAGCAATCGGATGAATTCAACATCGTGATTACTTCTGATGTGCTTGCCGAAGGTGTCAATCTGCATCGTGCCAATGTTATCATCAACTACGATTCGCCATGGAATGCTACCCGATTGATGCAGCGCATCGGTCGTGTCAACCGTATCGGTTCGGTGGCAGACAAGATATACAACTACATGTTCTATCCGTCGATGCAGGGCAATCAGGAGATTCATCTCTATAGCAATGCCCTCATCAAGTTGCAGGGCTTCCATTCAGCCTTTGGCGAGGATGCGCAGATTTACTCTAGAGAGGAAATCGTGAAAGAGTTCCAAATGTTCAATCCTGATATCCAGGATGCTGTGGATAGAAATCTGAAGTTCCTGGAAGAAGCTCGTGAGCTTTATCGCACCCATCGCAAGCTCTACAACAGTATTAAGGCTTTGCCGATGAAGAGCCGAACGGTGAGGGAAATCGGAAAACATCCTCATACCACAATCGTCTATCTTTCTTCGCCTCAGAAGGTGGAGTATTACTGGGTTAAGGCTGACGGCAAGGCTTTGTCTATCCCATTCTTGGATGCGATGGACATCATGAAGGCTGCGATGGAGGAGAAGCCGGGTGACTTTGCGAAGGTGATGGATTTTCATTACGACCAGGTGAAACTGGCATTGGAATCCTACCGGACGGTGGTGAGAAAAGTGGTGGATGCCGAAAGCATGGAGAACAGGAAGAAAGATAAATCGACCAATGCCGTGCTGAGCATTCTCCGTACGATGAACCGGGCCTTGAATGCTGTGGATGCGGAGAAGACTGTGGCGCAAATCAAGAAGCTGGAGCAGATAGTGGAACTGGGTGTCTTCACCGGTCTCAATTCAAGCATCAACAGTTTCAATCGCCAGGTAAAGAAGCAGAAACCATCCAGAGAAGACCTCATAGCGCAAATCATAGATAAGATAGATGAACTCTTTGATCGCTACAACATTCCGCTGGATACTGATGAGGAAAGAAACGAGGAAATCTTGGAACCGCAGATTGTGGTATCTGAGTCATTCATCTAATTCTCTCTAAATAATAATCATCTAAGTCTCTCTATATAATAAGGTGTAAGAACAGAAAAAACAAAGATAGTTATGGCAACATATAATAAAGAAACATTCAAGCGACTCTTCCAGTCGAAGTTCAATCTTTCGAAGTGGCAGATGTTGTTGCAGGATTACTTTCATGCCGACAAGGTGCGTGTGAGTCCTGAGGCATTGGACGAGGATGCCGAAGACCGTAAGGGATATTTCCTGGGCAGCATGACAACGCGAGATAATTATGAGTTAGGATTCTTCTATTATGAAATGGAGGATGGTTCGGTGCTGCGCCGCAAGGTGGGGCTTCGCAACCTGATTCGTCCTTATCTGGGCTATGGCTTTGATGCCGCCTTGGCGGTATTTAATGATGGAATCAACTGGCGCCTGTCTCTGATTTGCGACTTGAAGGAAGATGCTACCAGCACCAAGCGATTCACCTATGTGTTTGGTGATGAGAAGGCGTATTATAAGACTCCAGTTTCCCGTTTTGTGGATTTGCAGAAGAAGGCGAATGAGTTTTTGGAAATCAAGAAGGCCTTCTCTGTTGAGGCTCTTTCAGATGATTTCTTTGCTGCTTACCGCAAGCAGTATGCCGAGTTTGTGAAATTCCTCACAGGTAAGGAATATGTAAAGAAGGGAAACAAATGGATGGAGCAGGAAACAGGAGAACCAGATGTCCAATACTTTACATCCTTTAAGGAAGATGATAAACTGGTGCGCGATTATATCAAGAAGATGATGGGTCGCATCGTGTTCCTTTATTTCCTGCAGAGTAAGGGATGGCTTGCTGGCAATCTGCATTACATGCACGATTTGTTCTATGATGCCTCTGATGAGGTAAAGGAAGATTTCCTGGACAAGGTGCTTGAACCTATGTTCTTTGGCTTGCTCAATACCAAGCCTGAGGACCGGAGTAGTGCGCCTTTGGTTAACGGAGTGGGAGTGAAGTATATTCCGAATGCCGATGAGATTCCTTATCTCAATGGTGGTCTCTTCCAGCAGGAGAAGATAGATGAAGTAGATTCAGTTTTCCCTGCCGGAATGTTCCAGTCGCTCTTCGATTTCTTTGATAGTTACAACTTTACGATTGATGAGAACGATCCGAATGATGCCGAAGTGGGTGTTGACCCTGAGATGCTTGGCAAGATTTTCGAGAATCTTTTGGAGGATAACAAGGACAAGGGTGCTTTCTATACGCCAAAGGAAATCGTTCGTTACATGTGTCAGGAGTCGCTGACGGCGTATCTGCAAACAGGTATCGAGGATGCAGAGGTAAAGGAACATATTGCTAACTTTGTGAAAACCAATGATGTGGAGGAGCTGGGTGGAGCTTCTTCAGAACTTGCCATGTCTATCGACCGGAAGTTGATAGACGTGAAGATTTGCGACCCTGCCATCGGTTCGGGAGCTTTCCCTATGGGCTTACTCCGTGAACTCTATGCATGCCGCAAGTCCATTGAAATCTTCGAGGAGGATAATGCTGCCGACATCAAGCGCCACATCATTCAGAACAACATTTATGGTGTTGATATTGAGAAGGGAGCCGTAGATATCGCCCGTCTCCGTTTCTGGCTTGCTCTTATCATCGATGAAAAGGAGCCGATGCCTTTGCCTAATCTCGACTTTAAGATTATGCAGGGCAACTCGTTGCTGGAGAGTTATAAAGGGGTGGATTTGGATGTTACTTCCAAGAAGTTGAAGACTGGTAAGGATACCAAGAAAACTCGTGGTGTTCTCTCGTTGGGTTTTGAGGAAACTGATGTTCAGAAGACCATTCAGGATTTGGTAAAATCATATTTTAGTATCACCGATCATACCTTGCGTGCTCAGCGTCGCCAGCAAATAGATAAGTATGTGAAGGATTACATCAAGGTTTGTGCCGAGGGAAACCATGAAGTGCAGGATGCTGTAGATGAATTGGAGATTCCAAATGACCAGTTCTTCCTTTGGCATACATATTTTGCGGATGTATTCGAGCAGGGTGGATTTGATATTGTGATTGGTAATCCGCCGTATAATGAAGTTCGAGATTTAGATAAGGAACTTCAAGAAAGCTATAAAAAATCTTTGTTCTATGCTCAAGCTAAAGGAGGAAGATTAAACCTTTTTCAGTTCTTTTATCCCTTGTCCTTATATATTTTAAAAAGTTATGGAATTTGTAGTTTTATAACTCAGAATTCTATTCTTGCAGAGGAAAGTGCTATTGGCAATCGAAAGATGATATTTTCAGATAGTCTGGTGTTAAAAGTTGATTCTTTCCCTGAACGTGATAATGTTAGACTGCGTGTATTTGAATCTGTTAAGATGAGTGTTGCCATTCTTTTAATTAGGAAGCAAACTAATATTGTAGACCAAACATTCCATGTTAATGTTTGGAAGGATAAGTTCATGTCGAGTAAGTCTATATTAAAAATCTCGAAACAGGAAATAATGCAAGTTTATCCAAATGATTTAGTCATTCCTATATGTGATAATATCCGTTGGAATATCTTGTCAAAAATGAGGAGAGTTGGCATTTTTTCTATTAATGCTCAAGCTGGAGAGATAGATATGACTAAATATAAGTCTAATTTTTCACAAGATAAAATAGCTTATAGAGTTGTTACGGGTGCGCAGGTTTTAAGATATAGATTAACAGATACTCCTTCTCAAGGAAGTGTTTTATACCTTAAGAAGGCAGACTTGTCAGAAAGTAGATATGCGGCTTTTGAGCAAGAACGAATAGTTATGCAAAGGATTACAGGTGTTGATTCTAAAATTAGAATTATAGCTACAATGCTACCTAAGTGTACGTATTGCGCTAATTCTACTAATTATATTAGTGGATGCTCAAATCAAATAGATTTGCTTTATCTGTTAGGTGTTCTGAATTCAAAAAGTATTAACTTCTTTTTTAAACAAACGAGTACAAACACCAATGTTACAAGTAAAGAGATTGCGAAGTTTCCAATTCTTGTAAATGTTAATAGTATTAGTGTAATCACTAAATTGGTAAAGGAAATTTTAGATTTAAAGCAACGTATGTTTGACACTTCCGCCTTGGAGAATCAAATAGACTTCCTCGTCTATCACCTCTATGGCTTGACCTATGATGAAGTGTTGATTGTTGACCCAGAGACTCCAATCTCTCGTGAGGAGTATGAGGCATATAAAGAGAAATAAGACGGATTTCGTAAGTGAGATTAGCTTGTTACGAAATTGATACTCAGTATTTTAGTTCTAGCGCCCCTGTGAAATGCGGGGGCGCTAGAATCCTGTTCCGAGTGTCAGAGTTGGGGAATATATTATAAGTAGAACTCTTTTTAAAGCTTTTGCCCTTACAGGGCGCATTGCTGATTGCTAGCATACCCAGGGTGCTGCCCTGGGCTAGGAGTTTTTGGGCCTTCAGCCCGTTCTTGAACCACCTGCAATGTTCTATTTATGCTAGATCTTTCAAGTATTGTGCGCACAGCACGGTAGCGAAGATCTTTTTTGATGTCTCGCTTGGGACTAACACCATATTTGCGCTCTGTTTCGTCTGCCATTTCTTGGAAACGACGAGCCTCCTCACCGTAGAGTGTTGGTATTGCTTTTATTGGATGAGCCATATTTTTTTCCTCCTAACTTTTGTTAGTTAGCCATGTTCGTTCTTCATTTAGTTTATTGAAAAACTCTTCTTCATTATAGCTAACACCTGTCCTTTCATACTCCGCTTCAATGGCTTCAATCCTAGCCACGGCTTCTTCTTCATTAGCCGGATGCCAGCCAATAGGAGTCGGCTGCTCTTCTTGTAATGTATATCTTTTCTCCTTCATAAGCTCTTTCCTTTTATAGTTTTCTTTTGAATTGTCTGATCAGATATCTAGGGCTTCTTCTCATATCCCATAAATCTACGAAAATGACGAGGTCGTTGGCTTCGTCGTAGCGATAGATAATCTTCCAATTCTCCTTGATAATCGCACTATGGTAAGGGCGGTGGAATCGCTTAAGCAATGGCTCTCTGGGTGAAGAAAGAGGATGTTTGCAAAGTCTGTTTATTATTGCTTGCAAGCTTTCGTCAAATCTTTGAACGCAAAGTCGACCAAAGTTTTGATAACTATAGTCGGTTGTTTCTTTATAAATTTGAAGAAAGCTATTGCGTAGTGTTACTTTAGCCATGTTCGTTCTTCGTTTAGTTTATTGAAAAACTCTTCTACACTATAGCTAATGCCTGTCCTTTCATACTCCGCCTCAATAGCTTCAATCCTAGCCATGGCTTCTTCTTCATTAGCCGGATGCCAGCCAACAGGAATCTTATTCCAGTCAATATCTTCTTCTGCACATTCATCCTCGGGAAGTACCATGGCGGCATTTCCGTGATAGGCTGGTGCAGGCTCTGCTGCGAAAGCTGCATCTTTCTTCTCTTCTGGCAAAGTATATCTTTTCTCTTTCATAAGCTAGCGTATTTAATCTGCTGCAAATATACGTTTTTTATCTTAATGGTGCAAGAAAAAATGGAAAAACTTCTAATTTTAACAAAAATATAACGCATAATTTGTTGGGTATTCATAAAAAAATGGTAATTTTGCAACCAGCAATTGAATACAAAATCAATATTAAAAATAAAGAACTATGATTAGATTAAATGTGTTTTTTGAGAAGAAGGAGGAGGTAAAGGTTGAGGAAATCAACGCTTTATGTAAGGAACTGGTAGAGAAGTCTTTGAAGGACAATGGCAATATTGCCTATGACTATTTCACCAGTGGTACTCGTAATGGGGTGATGATGATCTGCGAGACATGGGAGAACGAGGAAGTTCTGAAAGCTCACATGGCTTCTGAGCATTTCACTACATTGGTTCCAAAGATTGAAGCTCTTACCAAGAACGGCTTGAAACTGGAGCAGTTCACTTTCTAAATCTTTTCAGACATCAGCCAGTGGTGATACTTGTTCTTCATCACCGGCTGATGTTCTACATTATATATTTCTGCATAATATATAAAGGTCTATTTTTATCTTATTGGCGTATGGAAAAGAAAATACCTGTCATTCTTCTGAACTTTACTGGCGTATATAACTTAGAGGCATTTGCCTCAAACAAGAAAATCATCCACGTAGATTGCCAGGACATGAAGGGAGTGGATTGCTATTGTGATGAAGAAGGCAGGGAAGAACTGCATCGCCGACTTGCTCCTTTTCCTGCCAAGGCTATCCATTTCATAGACTCCGGCGATTTTCATTACCTCACCGAATTTTGGGTATCCAGACTCCAGGAACCTTTTTCCCTGATTGTTTTCGATCATCACCCTGACATGCAACAACCTGAATGGGAGGGTGTAGTATCATGTGGCGGCTGGGTGAGAGATGTATTGGAGAAGAACCCGTTTGTGAGCCACATTATTATTGTTGGGGCATCGGATGAATTGATAGCACAAGTTCCCGTTCATCTGAGAGAAAAGGTCTTGTTCTATAGTCAGGCTGAAATGAATCACCATCAGGCATGGCCCTCCAAGGCAGGTAAGCTCATACACGAGCCTGTCTATATTTCCATTGACAAGGATGTCTTAAGAAAGCAGGATGCCATTACGGATTGGAGCAACGGTAACATGACTCTTGTGCAGCTTCAAGCCGTGCTTCGTATTATCTATGCCCATGAGAATGTAATTGGCATAGATATTACCGGAGAGTGTTCTGCTACTCTTGATTATTTTACTGAAGTTGAAGATGCTGCGATAAACAACAAGACTAATGTTGAATTGATGCAGATGATCTTGGCCGAAAGTCAGATTCACAGTTCCTTTTAGTTCTGTTAGTGAAAAGGGAAGTCGCCGGCAGACTTCTCTTTTCATCAACTGAATGATTTCTTATTTTACTTCTGTGAGCTTACCCGTCTGGGAATCGATGATATAACCATGCAGATTGACATCCTTTGGTACAAGAGGGTGAGTACGGATGGTATCAATCGTATTTCTTACAGAATCCTCGGTGTCGTGGAAGCCCTCCAGCCAATGGTCTAGGTCGATGCCGCAAAGTCCGATGGTGTTGATGACATCCTGATGGATGCCGCGCTTGAGCATCAATTCCTTCATCTCCTGTCCGTTCATGTGGCAGGCACCGCAGTTGGAGTGGGCAATGACCATGATTTCCTCTACACCCAGTTCGTAAATGGCAACCAGGAGGCTGCGCATGGCGGAGTCGAATGGACTGATAACCAGTCCGCCGGCATTCTTGATGAGCTTGGCATCTCCATTCTTCAATCCCAAGGCTGCTGGCAGAAGCTCTGTCAGGCGGGTATCCATACAGGAAAGGATGGCAAGCTTCTTGTCTGGGTATTTGCTCGTAAGATACTTTTTGTAACCTTTGTTGGCTACGAATTCCTCGTTATACTTGATAATTTCTTCTATAATCATAGTAGTGCAAATGAAATGTGAAACGAATTTTTTTCCTATTTTTCTGGGGTAGGCTTGAGATAAGCCATGAATTTCTCCGGCTGATAGTTGAGAATCAGTTCTTCTGGGAACTCAGCTTTCTCTACCAGAGGCATGATGTTGCTGTAGTCGGCAATCATGGTAGAGAAGTGGGCATCACTTCCAAAGATGACAGGGGTCTCGTACTTCTTGGCAAGTTCCAGCAGTTCCAGATTATTGGGAGCTGCTATCGTCTTGTGACGGATGGGAGCCATGGAGTGATTGTTGATTTCCAGCAGGGTATGCGTCTCCTTGGAAACCTTCATCAGGGCCTCGAAATCCAGTTCTGCCGTTCCATCTCCTGGATGGGAGATAATCTGCACGAATGGATTGCGCATGGCATTGATGACACCCTGCGTGTTCTCTTCCTTGGTTCCTCCCTGCCAGCAAAGGCTATGAATGCCAGCGATTCGGATATCAAGTATGTGCCAGTAGTCCTCATCGAGGTCAATATCGCCTTGGGTATTGAGGATGTTGAGTTCTGCTCCCAGCATCAGCCTGATTCCATAGAGCTGACGGGGAACGCAATGCAGGTTTCTGAAATAGATGGGATCACAGGTGCCCGGGATGTGAGGTCCGTGCTCTGTGATTCCCAGTATTTCCAACCCCTTTTCTTTTGCAGCCATGGTCATTTCCTGCAAACTGCTGAAGGCATGACCTGATGCTATAGAATGTGTATGAACGTCTAATAATGTTTTCATACTGCAAAGGTACGGTTTTTATCTGAATGACGCAAGAAAAAAAGGAAAAAACGTGTTGGATGTGACAGATGAATTGTCTTAGTAAATTTTCGGTTGTGTTACTAATGTATAAAAGTTGCTGGAATATTTGGGAATTAATAGAAAAAGCACTATTAATCAAAATGAAAAATGAAGTATGACATATTGGAATCAATATCACAAAGAAAGCACGGAGAGAATGCTTCGCAAGTTGGAAGAAGTCACCGACTTCCTCTTCAGAAGCTGCGCAAACAATGAAACGGAATCTTGCTCTAGCTCTGAGTATGGAAGCAACTTATATGGCGAACAAAGCTATGTAGAAAAATATGCCAAAGAGAATAATTGTTGGTATTCTATAGAAGATGTTTTCAATCTAGGAACGCCAGGACCATCTGGGAGCGAAAATGATACTTATGTAGATAAGGAAGGTGGCGTAGTTTATAAGATGAATAATTTAATTCATACAGGAAGTTTCTATAAATTATTTAAAAGACTATTGATACATAATAGTTTGTTCCCGCAAACCGCTTACTTTCTTGTAGGTTTTACTAGATATGAAGGAAGAACGATTTATCCATTATCGTGAACCAGGTGACGGGGCATACCCCCAAGACCATCATCGACCAATACGTGATTCTGCAACTCAAGATGCATCTTAAGCGAACCACGCAAAGCATCAAGGAGATGGCTTGGGAGTTTCATTTTGCCGACGTCAGTTTCTTCTGCCGCTATTTCAAGAAGCATACAGGTCTGACACCGCAGCAGATCAGGGCATAAAAGGTAAGGAGCGTGCTAGAAACCTAGTTCCAGCACGTGCTGTAAGCAATCTGCAATAACCTTCAATTTCTTCCTGATTTCTGCTTCTCCATTCTCATGGATGTGTTCTGGTGATAGTGCCTTCAGTTCTTCCAGGCAATTCATTTGCATCATACTGGCAATCGGCAGGAGCTTGTGAGCAGCTTTCCTAATTTTCTCTGTAGATAAGGAATTCTCTCTTATGGCTTCTTTCAAATTCTTTAGATGTTCGGCAAGTTCCTGCTTCACGGTGTTGAGAATCTCCTTGGCTGCTTCTTCATCGCCATCGGCAAAATCCAGAAGAGCGTCAAAGTGAGATCTTGCTTCCTTCTGAGATTTGGATTCCTTCTGGGATATTGCTTCCTTCTGAGATATTGCTTCCTTCTGAGATATTGCTTCCTTCTGAGATTTGAATTCCTGCTGAAGCAGAGAATCCGGCTGCGGTTGAGACTTTGACGGAAAATCTATTCCCAAGATAGCAGATAACTTCTCCATGCTGAATGGCTTGAACAGGCAATCATCGAAGCCTGCTTTCAGGAGCTGTCCCAAGATGCTTGTGTCGTGAGCTGTCATCGCTACTACCATCATCTTGGTATGGTTGATGTGGGCAATCATATCCATGCCGTTCATCTCCGGCATTTCGATATCCATCAGCATCAGGGATGGCTGCTCGTTATGCAGCGTGGTGAGGGCATCCATCACATGGTTGCAGGCGAATACCTGCCAGGTGTCGCCTACGATGCGGCGCAGCATTTCCTGGAGAAGCTGGAGCTGCAGCTTGTCATCATCTAGAATCAGAATCTTGTGGTTGGCAAATTCCGGCTTCTTCTTTATATCAGTAACCTGATGGCTGCCAGAATTCTGTCCTTCCTTATCTTGAGCAGAATCGGGAGAAGGATCATGCTTAATTTCTGATGGTGCCATTTCCTGAGACTCCTCCTTTGGTGCTGGCTTGATAGGGATGGTGACGATGAATGTAGAACCTTTGCCCAGGGTAGAGTGGAGGATGATTTCTCCACCAAGCAGCGAAACCAGTTCCTGGGTGATGGACAATCCCAAACCGGTACCCTCGATGCCCTGGGCGCTCTTCAATCTCGTAAACGCCTGGAACACCTTCTGTTTCTCCTCATCGGTCATTCCCTTTCCCGTATCCTTTACGCTCAGGGTAAGCGTAGGCTTGCCCAGAATTTCTGAAACCTGTGCCTGGATGGTAACGCTGCCCCGGTCAGTATATTTGATGGCGTTGCTTACCAGATTATCCAATATCTGACGAATGCGGAAGGCATCAGCACGGAAGTACTCCATCCCCTTCATCTTGCATTCGAATGAAATCTCCAATCCTTTCTCTTCTGCCCGCAATTTCATTCCCTCTACCGATTCTGCTACCAGTTGTGCCGGTGAGAAAGAGGTAGGATGAACCTTCATCAGTCCGTTCTCCAACTGATGATAATCGAGCAGCGAGGCAACGAGATGTGAAAGATGAGCGGCAGAGTTCTTGATGTTCTGGAGGCATTCGAGGCCCTGAGGATTGCTGACGTAATCTTTCATCAGATCGATGAAGCCCGAGATAGAGGCAGCTGGCGCCTTGATATCGTGGGTGATGGTGAGGAGCAGGCGCTCGCGCTGGTTCATGATACGCTGGATTTCCTCGTTGGCAGCCTCCAGGTTTTCCCTGTAGATACGCTCCTTTCTGGCATCGCGCCAGATAAACCAGATCATGATGCCGATGGCAAAGAAGGCTACGATGGCGAGCAGTTCCATCTGCCACAACAGATGCTTTCTTGCTTCCATCGCCTTCTTGATGGTTTCCTGCATGTTGTCATTTTCACGCTGGTGCACATCGCTCAGATGTTTGGCGGAGCGCAGGGCGAGTTTGGCACTCACCATCTTCAGCTCTTCCATCTCCTTGTTGATAATCTGCTTGTGGTCTTGTGTTGCCACTTTCTCCTTTTTGTCTATCTGGTCGAGGATGGTCGCTACGTTTTCCGCCACGTTGACTGGGGTGGTAACAGAATCGATGACAGCCCGGTTGCTGTCCTGTCTTACGCTCAGGGTCTCGGCGTGCTCCTTCTTGAAGGCATCGGCGAGTCGGCGGAAGAATCCCCTTCGGGTCTTCAATACCTCTACCGTAGTCTTCTTCGCCTCGTGAGTTTGAGGTGCCTTGGAGTGAACCAGTATGGAATCCTTTCCCGTATTCAGATTCTTCACCTTATCCTGCAGATAGCTTTGGGTAGGTCTTCCTGCCATGGCTTCAGACAGTTGCTTCAGGTTTCTCTGCTCCTCTTTGAGCAGGGAAGAGATGGTACTGTCGGCGGCACCCCTTTTCTGGATATACTCGCGCGAAGCTTCATTGATGGCATTGATGCTCTTGGTGTTGCTATACACCAGACTGATTGCCAGAATCATGATAATGGCAATGGTGCTGTATCCGAGGGCTACCTTGAGTGGAATATTGTTCTTGTGCATGAGAAATCGTTTAAAATGATGAGCAGACTGATATCTTGCTCGATAGATATTTGTTTGCAAAGTTAATGCAAAAAAATGATATTAGAAAACAAAAGGGCTAAAAACAAGTCAGGAGACCAATGAATTCTATCATTAGTCTCCTGCCTGATTGAAAGCGACGCGTAATTACTAGTGTTATTCTATCTTTTCCTCTGTTAATTACTATTTTTTAAAGGTGATATTACTCTGCTACAGTAGAATCTGTTGCTGTAGAGTCTGCTGGAGTCTCTGCTGGAGTTTCAGCTGGTGTCTCTGCAGGAGTCTCTTTCTCTACTGTTGTGTCTGCTGGAGCAGCTGGTTCTGCTGGAGCTACTGTGTCAACTGGAGCTGCTGATGATACACTTGCCATCTTGTTGCTGGCGAATACATTGCTAACTGAAACCATAACCATAGCAGCGATAGCTGCGAAAACTAACTTCTTCATAATCTTTTGTTTTTTATTGTGAATATTATATTTATTACTTTCTTTGTAATCAGCCATACTTGAGTTACCGCTCATTGGCGTGTTCACTTTCTAATATCACAATCTGCGTGCCAAAAAACAGAAGAATTATCTAATCGTCTGATTTTCAGTTGAAATTACTTTTTATGCCAGAATTCTACATTGTGGAAACTGTGGAACTGGTGTGGAATTATTCCCCAAAAAGTTGGGGAATGGTCATCAGATTCCCCATTTTCCCATATCATCAAAAGCCGTACTTCTTTCTATCAGATACCGTACTTCTTCATTTTATTGTAGAGTGTCTTTCTATCTACGGCGAGCAATTGTGCAGCCTTGCTCTTGTTGCCGCTTGCTGCTTTCAGTGCAGCTTCTATTCTCTGCAGTTCCGTTTCCTCATCGTGCAGAGCGGTAGGGGCTTGTGGCTGGATATGCGCCATACTCTGTTCCAGTTCGGTTACTCCGATGTATCTTCCGGTGGCGAGCAGGGTAGCTCGTTTCATCACATTGTTCAGTTCTCGCAGGTTGCCCGGCCAGTTGTAGGCGGCAATTCGCTCCTTGGCTTTGCCGTCGAGTCCTTCCACATTTCTGTTCAGCTCCTTGTTGGCGTGCTTGATAAAGAGGTCGGCAAAGAGGAAGAGGTCGGCACCGCGGTCTTTCAGCTCCGGCATGTAGATGGTAAACTCGTTGATACGGTGGTAGAGGTCTTCACGGAAGTTGCCTTCAGCCACGCGTTGAGCCAGATTCTCATTGGTAGCGCATACCAGTCGTATATCGATATCTATTTCCTTGTTGCTTCCCACCGGACGGATTTTTCGCTCTTGGAGGGCACGGAGCAACTGTACCTGCACTTCATAGTTCAGGTTTCCCATCTCATCGAGGAAGAGAGTTCCTCCGTTGGCAATCTCGAAAGCGCCCTTCTTGTCCTGGTCGGCTCCCGTAAACGATCCCTTCACATGACCGAAGAATTCTGATGCCGCTACCTCTTTAGGTATGGCACCGCAGTCGAGTGCGAAGAAAGGTTTATTGGCTCTAGTGCTGAGTTCATGGATTCTTCTAGCCACATATTCCTTACCTGTACCGCTGGCACCCAGGATGAGTACCGACATAGGGGTAGGGGCCACCAGCGAAACGAAACTGTAGAGCTTGCGTGAAGCCTCGCTTTCACCTTCCAGGTATTTGGGTACATCCCCATTGGCAGATAAAGCCTGATTTCCTGCCTGCTTTTCTGCCTGCTTGCCAGGTGCTGCGTTTGTAGGAGTAGAATTTGAGTCTGTGGAACGCAGACTATCTGCTGAGGCTGCATGCGAATCCTGTTTTTTCGGAGTCTTGATAGCTTCCTTGATCTTATCCAGAAGGATTTCCGGATGGAAAGGTTTTGCCACATAATCGGTAGCACCCGATTTCATGGCGAGCACCACATTCTGAATTTCTGCATAGCTGGTCATCACGATGAAAGGCACCTGCACGCCATGCTTTCTCATCCATTGCAGCAGGAAGATGCCGTCGTAGTCGGGAAGGCGGAGGTCTGATAATACCAGATCGAATCCTCTTTCTGCTTCCTCGCAAACCTGTATGGCGGCCTTGACCGAAGCTGTTTTCTCCACCTCGAATCCCTTCTTCCTGAGCCATGTCTGAATCATGGTTCCAAATGCGATATCGTCTTCAACTATTAGAATCTTTTCCATTAGAATCTTTTCCATGTCATTGCTATCTTACTGTCTTGTTGTATCTTTCTTTATTGTATCTTTGTCTTCTAAAAAGCTAGAGTTGCAATCTGAGTGCAAAGTTAGTACTAATATTTGGAATCAGCAAGGAAAAAGGGCTTAATTGTTTAAATGAATCGAAAAAATTAGGAAGTAATCACATAAAAATGGAAACTATCTGAGCTTTTTAACACTTCATCTGTCTCTGAATTCAGGAAAAATATGTATTTTTGCATATAAAAACGAATCTATATAATATTATCGTACTAACAATAGTAGTTATGAAGAAACAAATACTTACATTGGCTATGCTGTCCGCTCTGGCGCTCTCAGCTCACGCCCAACAGCCAGCCAATCAGCTGTTGCCTTATCAGAACCCGAACCTTTCTGCTGAGGCTAGAGCCAATGACTTGCTTTCACGCCTGACTCTGGAGGAGAAAACGAAGCTGATGATGGATGCTTCGCCTGCCATCTCCCGACTGGGTATCCCTCAGTTTCAATGGTGGAACGAGGCGCTGCATGGTGTGGCACGCAACGGATATGCCACGGTTTTCCCTATCACGATGCACATGGCTTCTTCCTGGGATGATGCCTTGCTCTATCAGGTGTTTACTGCCGTAAGCGATGAGGCGAGAGCTAAGGCGCAGGTGGCGAAGAAGTCGGGTAATGTAAAGAGATATCAGAGTCTGAGCTTCTGGACTCCGAATGTCAATATCTTCCGTGATCCTAGATGGGGACGCGGACAGGAAACTTATGGCGAAGATCCTTATCTCACCACACGTATGGGACTTGCCGTGGTGAATGGCTTGCAGGGACAGTCGTTTGACGGAAAACCGCTGGCGGCTCCTGGCGTTCTGGCTTCAGGTCAGTCTAAGGCTCCCCAGTATGTCAAGACGCTGGCTTGTGCCAAGCATTTCGCCGTGCATAGCGGTCCGGAGTGGAATCGCCACGTCTTCAATCTGGAGAATCTGCCAACCCGGGATTTGTGGGAGACTTATCTCCCTGCCTTCAAGTCGCTGGTACAGGATGGACATGTGGCTGAGGTGATGTGTGCCTATCAGCGTATAGATGGTGCTCCTTGCTGCTCTAACGCCAAGTTTGAACGCCAGATTCTCAGAGACGAATGGGGATTCAAGGGACTGATTACTTCTGATTGCGGAGCTGTCAACGATTTCTATATGCCGGGCTATCACGGTACGGCAAAGACTGCTACCGAGGCTACTGCCCAGGCTGTGAATGCCGGTACCGACCTGGAGTGCGGCAGCGCCTATCGCACCATTCCGCAGGCTGTGAAGGCAGGAATGATCAATGAGGATAAGGTAAACCAGAGTCTGAAGCGCCTGCTGGTAGCACGTTTCAAGCTGGGCGATTTCGATAAGGACGAAATGGTGGCATGGACTCAGATTCCTGAGAACGTCATCGCCTGCAAGGCTCATAAGAATCTGGCTGAGAAAATAGCAGAAGAAGGTATCGTACTTCTTCAGAACAGAAACCAGCTGCTGCCTTTGAACCGCAATCAGAAGATTGTGGTGATGGGACCTAATGCCAATGACTCCATCATGCTGCGAGGCAACTATTCGGGTTATCCTACCAGTTCTACCACCATCCTCCAGGGCATCCGCAACTATATGAAGGGAACTGAGGTAAAGTATGTTCCGGCTTGTACCTTGACAAGAAACGAGGTGCAGGAAAGCCGTTTCTACCTCTTCCGTGAGGGAATGAAGGCCACCTACTGGAACAATCAGGAACAGAAGGGCGAGCCGGTGGCTACGGATGTGATGAAGACAGCCATCAATCTGAGCAATGGTGGTAATACCGTGTTTGCGCCGGGGGTGAATCTCACCCATTTCTCAGCCCGCTATGAGGGAGTATTGACTCCTGACAGGGATGAGAATCTTACCATCAATATGGGTATTGATGACGGTTGCCGCCTGATAGTGGATGGCGATACCATCGTGAACATGAGGGAGTGCTGGAGCCGCGTGGCGCCTATTATCAAACCGCTCTCTCTGAAAGCAAGCAAGCCGGTAAAGATTCAGGTAGATTATACTCAGAAGGAAGATGTGGCTGTGATGCAGTTTGATATCCTGAAGACTTCGAAGCCTACCAGCGAGCAGATTTTGGCAGAGGTGGGCGATGCGGATGCCGTGGTATTCGTAGGCGGTATCTCTCCAAATCTGGAGGGCGAGCAGCTTGAGATTGAGGAGCCTGGATTCAAGGGCGGCGACAGAACCGACCTGGAGTTGCCGAAGGCTCAGCGTCAGGTCATCGCCATGCTGCATCAGGCTGGCAAGCGTGTTGTCTTTGTCAACTGTTCTGGATGTGCCATCGCCATGGTTCCTGAGACAGAGAATGCCGAGGCGATTCTTCAGGCATGGTATCCTGGCGAACGGGGTGGTGAGGCTGTAGCCAAGGTTCTCTTTGGCGAGGTGAACCCATCGGGCAAGCTTCCGGTTACCTTCTATAAGAGTGTGAACGATCTTCCTGATTTCCTCGATTATACGATGAAGAATCGTACCTATCGTTATTTCAAGGGCGAGCCTTTATTCCCATTTGGTTACGGTTTGAGTTATACCACTTTCGAGTACGGCAAGCCTACCTTGATGCAGGTGAAGAGCAAGAAGCGTGGCAGCAAGGCTGCTGATTACAGGCTGATGTTCTCCTTGCAGAATACGGGCAAGCGAGAGGGTACCGAAGTAGCGCAGGTTTATATCAAGCGCATGGATGATGTGGATGGTCCTATCAAGAGTCTCAAGGAATTCAAGCGTGTGTCTTTGAAGGCTGGCGAGCGCCAGATGGTGAGCATCGATCTTCCTCGCAAGAGTTTCGAGGGTTGGGATGCCCAGACCAATACCATCCGTGTGGTTTCTGGCACTTACCAGGTTTTTGTTGGCGGCTCCAGCGCAGATGCTGCCAAGGCTAAGATAGAAGTGAAGATCAGATAGCATTCTAGCTATTTGAAATAAGCCTCATAGCTGAAAGTTCGGCATATTCGGCGAACTTTCAGCTATGGCTCATTTTTTTTACCATTAAGCTTGGTTTATTCGGATTTTCTTTGTAACTTAGCAGCGCAAAACGTAAAGCATGAAGGAATATGGCAAAAATAGTAAATTTCTATCCTGTAGGAATACAGACATTCCTTGCCAGTATATCCAACCGTTTGAGCAATAAGAGTGAACGTGATTTCCAAACGGTTTTCTATCTTATCTTCAATCTGATGGGTGCCCACATGAGGGTAGAAGAGAACAGTGTTATAGGCAGGGCTGATGCCGTGGTGTATATGCCAGATGCCGTATTTGTTTTCGAATTGAAGTATGACGGTTCTGCCGAGGAAGCAATCAGGCAGATAGATGAAAAGGGCTATCTGATTCCTTATACTGCAGATGGCAAGCGCCTGTTTAAGATTGGTGTAAAATTATGACAGCACCCAGCGCACTATTAGCGATTGGATTATCAAGGAAGAATAAAAAAGGCGATAGGTGCACTAACTCTTGAATCAATAAGATTTAGTATACCTATCGCCTTTAGTTTTACTTTTATATGTTTTTTATTTTTGTTTCAACCAGGAAGGAATCTGCTTTAAGACAAAAATTGCTGCAAGGCTAATTGCTGTAGCAACACCTAATCCTGTAGCAACACTATCATGACCTAAAAGACCTAGAATAAAAGCAAAGCAGCCAAATAGAGAAACCAATACGGCTCCTATAATTTGTCCAGTTTTAGACTGTTGAATCTGAGCTTCTAATTCTTTATTCTCTTTATCCATACGATGATCTGCTTGTTTTTCCATAAGAGTTAAAACTCTATTCATAGAACCTGGCATAATGTTCTCGTATTTTTCGAAATCTTCTGGAGAAGGTAATGGACCGCTCCAGGATTTACGTTCGTATGCATAGATAGCTGCAACAACTTTATCTTTATCTTCTTTAGGAAGTTCACTAATGATTTTTTCTAAAGTTTTCTCTTTTTCATTGATAGAATTATCGTCCATTTGGAACCTCCTTTCTAAATAAATCGAATGCAATTTGCATATCTGTACCTATAACTTCCCAATCATTTCTTAAGACTTTTAAATCATCCTTTAAAGACTTTGGTTTATAAGAAATACTAGAGCCAAATATATTCGTAATGCTTCCCATACCTTTTACGTATGGGTTATTAGCTAACTTTGATATTCTTTCTATAAAAGATTTCTTCATAATTCAATCTCCTTTATTCTTATTTGTTGCAAAGTTACGCTTTTTTCTCGAATCAACCAAGAAAAAAACTATTTTTCTTTTGTATATTAAATGAATTTTTGCAAGTATGCACCACTCGCTATGAAAGGGCTATGTGTCTGTCATTACATTATATAGAGCACAACGATGTGACGGATGTCCGCTTGGAAGTCTCTGCAAGAAATCCAAAGGCAACAGAACCATATATGTCAACCATAAACTGAATACATATAAAAAGGAAGCCTTCCTGCTACTA
>ERZ791833.346-NODE-346-length-25113-cov-6.16202_pt1 | contig 25113 bp, 23 predicted proteins | sample MGYA00510294_ERZ791833 | MGnify/ENA primary metagenome ERZ791833 (study PRJEB30046, sample SAMN00715270) | human gut metagenome | study: EMG produced TPA metagenomics assembly of the A metagenome-wide association study of gut microbiota in type 2...
AAAAAATACAGATATTGCTAATATTTTATATGAATATTATAAGAATAAAATAGAAATAGAAATCAATGAAAACAGTTATTATTGTAATAAAGAAGAATACTTAAAAAATATACAAAAAGAAGTAAAAACTATATGTAATTTTTATAAGTTATTTATTTTAAAGATATATAAAAATTTAAAATTAAAACAACTTTTAGAAAATAAGAGTAATATAATTATTGATATAATGAATTTATGGCATAGTGCAAATAATAAAACTAAAAAGAATTTTATAAGACATAAAATTCCTTTCAGTAAAGCACATGATTGGCTTTCTATCGAAGTATCAAAGCAAGCAGACCAAGAAATAAGATTTCATATATCAAAAAATATTATGAATAGATTTAATCTTTACATGATGAATACTAAATTTCAATGTAGTTGTATAAGTAAGTATAGTAATTTAAAATATATAGCTCGTCAGATGAAAAATTGTTCAGCAGGATATAAAGACAGAATAAATAATCAACTTCAATTAGTGGCTATATCAGATAATACTGGAAAGCCTAAAGTATTATTAGAAATTAATCAAGATAGTATTGTACAAGCTAAATTATATAGAAATGTCCCTGTATTTAAAGATAATTTGCTGAATAATTTAGTTATAGAATTTGCTAAAAAAGTAAAATTAAAAATAAAAACAGATGATATATCTATAAAACAAGATAATAATTTAAAAAATATAGCCTAAGACAGAAGTACCTTATGAAAATAAGGTACTTCTTTTTGATTATTGTAAGCCACACACTTGTGATTTTTACTCTGAATTAGGTAAGTCAGCGTATATAGAAATATGTACGTAGAATAGCTATTCAATACTGTTTGAATAAGTGAATAAATTAAAGATAATTTAAAGATTAAAAGAATGATAAAATAAATTTTTATCGCTTTTCTGTTAGCACTATAATGACATTCATTCCAAAAAGCAAGGGTAAACAGAGCAGTTTACACTGCCCTTGCTTTTTTCCCTTCTGACATTATCTAAAGACGTGCGAAAAGCGACAAAAAAATAGTCGCTTAGAAAGGAAGATATATTATGTTAAATTTTAATGAAAACATTAACTTGATAGTGAAAAATTACAAAGGAACGGAAAGTATTAAAAATGGAAACCTATTTAAAATTAGTGGTTTATATTATACATCAGGTATAGAAAATCTAATTTCTGATGTAAATTCTGTAAATTCACTTAGTAAAAATATTAATAAATTTATTCATGGAAATTGGGGAGAAATTTGTAAAGAAGATATCATAGAAAACGAAGAAAGATTAAAAGAAGGCAATATGCTTTTAGGCTCATATAAAATAAACGACAAAAAGATTTGGATTATAGCAGACTCAACAAATATTCCACAAGAGAGAAAAATAACAGTATTGTTACCAAGTGAATACTAATTTAGGTTTTCAAACATAATAAATGAGGTGTAGTAGATGATAAATATAAGAAATTTTATGAATGAATTAGATGAAATAAAGTTGGATTTAAAAGTTTTAGAGTTAACAGAAAAGCAACACAGATATAATCAAATAGAATTTAAAAAGAAAAATATAATACAGAAACTACAAAAATTAGAACAGAAAATCCAATAATGAAATTAGATATGATAAGCTTTTAGCTTATCATATCTAATAATAATAAATGATGATATAATAAATAAGAGGTGTAGATAATGAAAAAAAGAACATTAAATAGATTGAATGACTATTTCTTTAAACGATTAATGGGAGATGATAAAAGAAGTGATTTAACTCTTAGATTTTTAAATCTCATATTAAATAGAACAGAAGAAAATGAATTTAGAAAAATTGAATTTTTAAATCCTGAATATAATCCATTAACTAAAGACGGTAAACTTGCAATATTAGATATTAAAGCAAGTGTTGATGATAAAACATTTGTAAATATCGAATTACAGGTATCGAGACAAAATTATATGCCAAAACGTTCAATGTTTTATATATCTAGAATGTTTTCAGAACAAATGGTAAAAGGTCAAGACTATGAAACATTAAAGCCTGTAATTGGTATAAATTTATTGGATTTTATCCTATTTGATGATATAGATACTTGGCATAATGTAGCAAGATTTAGATTAGATGATACAGATAAAATATTAACAGATTGTATGTCATTACATTTTTTAGAGCTTCCTAAATTAAAATATAGCGATATTAAAAAAGTGAAAAAATTAGAAGCATGGGGAGCATATTTTTCTGGTAGATGTAATCAAGAAGAATTGGAGGTGCTGGTGATGAATGAGCCATTATTAAAAAAAGCAGTATAGATATGCAACACAAGAAAATTTTATAATTGTGTTATTAAATGCTAAAAACAATATTATATCTATAGAAGATATTTTTAAAGGCTCAATAGATACTTCTATTGCTGAACCAAAAGAAATATTTAGAGAAGCGTTAAAATACCCAACATCTGCTATTATATTAGCTCATAATCACCCAAGTGGAGATACAACTCCTAGTATAGAAGATATTTATGTAACTAAGAGAATAGTTGAGGCAGGTAAAATATTAGGAATTAGAATTTTAGACCATATAATAATTGGAGATAATAATTTTTTTAGTTTAAAACAAAATGGTTTAATAGAAAAAGAGTCTTGATTTTCATATCAAGACTCTTTTCTATCATATATATTTTTTAGGAGGTATCTGTATTATTCTAAAACATTAACTAAATCTTTTAATTTATTAGGCTCAATACTGTAAATTTCATTTAGTATTTCTTCATTAAAATTAGTCCCTTTCTTATATGTTTTATTTCCTACTTTAAAATCAGAAATAAATGTAGAGTCATAATAAACATCATATTCATATAAATTAATCTTGTTAATATCATTAGTATCATTGATTGGATTAGTTGGAAGATTATCTAAAGGTGATACAACATTAACATCTGAATGTAATTCTTTTTCTTTATCAATATTATCATCTGAAATATTAATGCCATTTTTTTCTATGATATCTTCATCTTCTATTATAGTGAGTTTTTTACCAAAAACTTTAACTTTATCTATAGGAATAGAAACTAGATTACTATTTTTATTAATTATAACATTAACAATATTGTACTCATCATCAATTTCAAATTCCTCAACAATACCTTCTTTTTTGCCATGATTATTTATTACGACACTTGAAATAATATCAATTTGTTCTTTTAATAAATCTTCAGCAGTAGCAATATTAGTATAAGGAACAATATTACTTGATTTATTTATTACTAAAGCATCATTACCAACACCAAGTATTAAATTTACTGGTAAAAGTTTTACGCCTTTATAATATTCATCATCACTCACTATTATGCTAGATACTTTCTTTTCAGTAGCATTTATTAGAAATTTTACTGTTGTTCCAACAGTAATACCTTCATGGCAAGATATAATAGGTAAATTTAAGAAATCTTTACTTTTTCTAATCATAATATAATACTCCTTTATTATTTTATTGCAGGTTTACCGTTTTTGTCAGAAAAGGTAGTTTTACAAGTAGGATAGTTATCACAAGACCAAAAATATCCTTTACTACCTTTACGCTTTTTTAAATAACCAGTTTTACAATTAGGGCAAGATATTAATACTGGCTTATTATTCAAATTAGAAAAAAAACCTTTTTTACAATTATCTTTATTTAAACATATCCAAACTTTACTCTTGTCTTTTAATGTTATTAATCTTAATGAAGAATTACAATATGGGCAAGAATAAGAAGATTCATTAAAAGATTTAATTTTAAGTGTTTTTGTAAAATCAATAGCATTTTTTATAAGAGCAATTTGATTATGATTAAATTTGTTTACATCTAAAGTACCTTCATTGATTTGTGTTAACCAATCTTCCCAAATCGCAGTAAGGTCAGGTTCTTTTATTCCCTTTGGTAAAATATTATTTAGATAAATACTGATTTTTGTAGGATAAAGATTATTTTTATTTAATTCTAAGAAACCTTTATCAATTAGTTTATCTATAATTCCTGCTCGTGTTGCTTCTGTGCCAATACCACAAGTTGTTTTTAATAAATTTTTATATTTAGGATTTACTACATACTTATTTATATTTTTCATTGCTTCCAAAAGAGTCGAAGTTGTAAATCTTTTTGGAGGCTTGGTTATATTTTCGGTTATATTAGAAGCAAGATAAATTAAATTATCTCCTTCTTTACAATTAGGTATAAGATTTTCTTTATTATTATCATCAGAAGAATATAGCTTACGCCAACCTATATCTAATATTGTTTTTCCTGTAGCTGTAAATACGTAATTTTTGTCTAATATTTTTACTTCAATATTTGTTTGATTATAGGTATGTACAGGATAAAACTGTGCAATATATGAAAGTGCAATCATAGTATATATATTAAAACATTCTTTACTCAAAATACTTTTATTTACTTTTAAAGTTGTTGGTATTATAGCGTGATGTGCTGTTATTTTTTTATCGTTCCAAGCTGGACTTTTTATATCTAATGAACATTCTTTTACTAATGTAGGAAATTCATTTTTAAAATTTTCCAAAATAATATAGGCATTATCGAATTGATTTTGAGGTAAATAATCACAATCAGAGCGTGGATATGTTGTGAATTTTTTTTCATAAAGTTCCTGACATATATCTAATACTTTTTGAGGACTATATCCATATTTTTTACCTGCTTCAATTTGTAATTTAGACAAAGAATATGGTAATTTTTGTCTTTCTTTCTTTAGAACAACATCATATTTGCTTATTAATATATTTTCAGGATTTGTATTAATTAAATCATTTTGAATGTTAATTAATATTTGTTTATCTAAAATATAACCTTTATCATTTGCTAAATCATTATTGTTTAATTTGGTTTTCAATAAGCCGTTTGGATGTTGAAAATCAACTTCTAATTTGTAATGTGTAGTTGGTGTAAATGCATTTATGTCATGCTCTCTATTTACCACTAAACACATTGTAGGAGTCATAACTCTACCAATATTTATTACTTTGTCATAACCAGCTCTATTCATTAATAAAGTATATGCTCTAGATAAATTCATACCAATTAACCAATCTGCTTCGCAGCGAGCTTCAGCAGATTTATACAAATTATCGAAGATAGCATCATCTTTTAAATTTGTTAAAGCTAATTTTATAGATTTTGAATCTAAAGCATTCAATAAAATACGTTTTACAGGCTTTTGGTTTTTTATCTTATATAAAGTTTCACGAATTAATAATTCACCTTCTCTATCTGGATCGCCTGCATGTATTATAGTAGATACTTTATTATTTGATACTAAACTTTTTATAATGTTAAATTGTTCAATACAATTTTTCTTTATAATTTTTTCAAATATTTTTGGTATTATTGGTAAAGTATTAAAATTCCATTGTTTATAAATTTCATCAATTTGTTCTGGACTTTTTAGCTCCAATAAATGTCCAAATTGCCAGGTTATTATATTATCGCCGATGGTAAAGTATCCATTATTTTTTTTTATTTTTACATTTGATATTTCAGATACTACATTGGCAATTTCTTTTGCCATACTTGGTTTTTCAGCTATAAATAGTTTCATTTTTTATTTCTCCAATATTAGATAATTGTTAAGAGTTATCAGTAAAATTTTCTTTAATATTATTGATATTAATATCTTCGATATCTTTTGAAATATCTTTTTCAGCATTAGAATCAGTTTCTACATCTTCTAAAATATCTTTTTTAATATCAGTATCAAATAATAAATCTTTTTTATTATTTTCCATTAAGGTCAACAATTTATTTATATCCACATTAGCTAGGTCAATACCAGTTTGTTCATGAATAATTCTAGTTTTTAATTCAGAGATTTTTCTAATATTTAAATCTTTTTCTTTTTGAAGAATACCAATTTGAATTTTTTTCTTTTCTATTGCCTTTTTGTGATATTCTATACCTTTTTTAGCACTAGATATTTTTTTATCTATCACTTCATTAGCATCAAGAAACTTTTGGATTTTATTTTCCAATAGCAAATACAATTCACCTTCTATTCAAATATTTTTTACCTAATAATTTAAAAAAATTTAACTGTTCTTTATTTAAAATATTTTTCTTTGTAGCATAAATAAATCCTACAATTTGAAAGAATATATCTCGTTCTTTGAAGAAATCTATTTTAAAAATTTTTATAATAAAATCTAGAGTTTCATAATTGTTTTTATGATAATTAGATTTTAATAGAGCAGTCTGTTTTTCTAATTGCTTTATTTTCTGATTAGAAATATTTATCTTTTGGTTTAGAGCTGTTAATTTTGAATTGATTTTTTTTAGTCGAATAATAGCCTTTTTTAAATCTTCCACAAGTGCATAATACAATATATTTATTATTTTGTTAATACAAATGTCCGTAAATGTCCGCTAATGTCCGTAAATGTCCGCTAATGTCCAATAGGTAAATGATATAATAAAAAGCAAGAATAAAGTAATGTGCACTTAACCGTTTATTAAAATAAACGGGAAAAAACATAGAAATTTAAAGGATTTGCCATTCGTTACAAGTTTTCACTCATTGAACTAAAGTTAAAATTTTTAAGAATTAGAAAGGAGAATATAAAATGGCTCTTTACCATTTAAGTTTAAAAGCTAATAAACATAATACAAAAACTGTAAAAGGTAAAGACCATGTAGATTATATTAATCGAGAAGGTAAGTTTAAAGATGTTGATGAAAAAAATATACTAAAAGCTCAAACATTTTCATCAAAAAACGAAATCAAATTAATAACTACAGAAAATTTATCAGGTAAAGTTAATAAATTATATATCAATTCATCAGGAAGCATTATTCAAAAAGGTGATTCTTTAAAAATTACAGACAATGCTAGTGAAGAAACTGTACAGCTAGCATTAGCTCTAGCTAAAAGAATATCTGTAACAGATAAAATTGATATTTCTGGTAGTGATGATTTTAAAGATAAAGTATCGAAATCAATTGTAGAAATGAATTATGTAGATAATGTAAATATTGTTAATGATGAAGTTAACAATAAAATTAAAAATATACAGAAAGAGTATGAAGCTGATGGAAAAAGAATTAGTGAATATCACCAAAAATGTAAAGATAGACACGGAGTATCTCTCGCCAACATTAAATTCTCTGAAGAAAACTCAGTATGTGAATTTAATACCAAAAATGAGTTTAGCTTGCAAGATGTGTCCACATGGGATATGGATGTTCAACAGTCAGGTCTTGGGATGTTTTTGTCGAATTCTTCATCAAATGGTATGGAACTCGAAGAAACCGACAAATATCAACCTATGCGACGGGATGTTCTTAGAAGAAGAAAAGTAAACGTAGAATTATTAGCAGATAAATTATTATCTGCTAATAAAAAAGAAGCAGTTGCAGCTAGTCATGCTGATTATATAAATAGAGAAAATATTTTTGCTAAAAAAGGTGGCTGTGTATATAAGAGTAATCATTTACCTAAATGGGCTAATAATTCTCCTAAATTGTTTTTCGCAGCTGCTGATAAATTCGAACCTAAAAATGGTGTACCTTATCTTGAGTTTGAGTTATCTCTTCAAAGAGAACTTACTTTAAAACAAAATTTAGAAGTTATAAATATTTTTATAAAACAATGTGAAGTCTTACAAAATAAATATTTCGCATTTGCAGTTCATGATAAAGAAGCAGCACTAGATAATACCAAACAACAGATCCATTGCCATCTCATGTTTTCAACCAGATGTATTGATGAATATGAAAAAGTAAATGAACGTCCTCCTGAAGTATTCTTTTCAAGAGCGAGAAATAAAAATCCTGAATTAGGTGGATGTAGAAAAGATAGACGTTTTTCTATGGATAATATTAAGATTCGTAGAGAAACTTTAGCTAATATACGAAAACTTTGGGCAGATATTAATAATCAGATTCTAAAAAAATATGGAGTTGATAAAGAAATTAGTCATAAATCTTTATCTGAACAAAGAGAAGATGCACTAAAAAATAAGGATTTTGTTAAAGCTGAAATTTTAAATAGAGCGCCTGAACAATATTTAGGTGCAAATATTTGTATAGATAAATCCAATTCTAAAGTGATTAATCTGCTTGAACGTAGAAAAGAAATTCAAGAACGTAATAAATTAATCAAAGCATCATATTTATTTGAAGATATCAAACGACAGGATGAACTTTTAGTTAATGCAGATTTAGCTAAGAAACAAGGAGCAAAAGTATTATCTGATGTATTAACTAGAAAAGATGTTAATACATCTAAAGCCAATAGCATATCTGTTTTAAGAGAACAAATTATAGATTTATCTAATAAATTAGCAGATAAATCTAAAGATGTAATAACTTACAGAGTTGCTTTAGAAAGATCTAGAACAAAACACATGACATCAGAAGAATATCATGCTTATATGAATTTGAAAATTATAAGTAATGATGAATTTAAATTAAAAAGAGAATTAAATATATTACAAAGAGATAATTCAAATATTAATAGACAAAATGAAATTACAAGTCTACTTAATAAATATCAAAATGTCAAAAATGAGTTTAAAAATATTTTAAAAGTAGCTAATAAAAGACTTCTTAAACCAGAATATAAAGCTAAAATAACAAAAGAAGTCAATATAATTTTAAGAGAAAATGAACCTGTTAAAAGAGAATATGAATTGTTAACCAATAAATTGACAATGGTTACAAATAAATTAAGAGCATATATATTAAACAATCTTTCACAAGAACAGAATAATACTGTTAATTCTTCTAATAGATATACAGCATTACAAGTTGATAATATATTAAAAAATCTTTCACAAGAATTATCAATAAATATTAATAAGTTACAAAAAGACTTAGAAAAATTATATTCTAAGGTTATATCTGAAGAAAGAGCAAAAATAATGGCTACAGATATAGTAACTAAAGGTAAATATAAAACCTTTAGAGAGTTGATAGCTAAAATTAATAAAGATAAAGAGAAATTAAAAGATATTGTTGAAAATATTGATGTATTAAAAAACAAACTACAAGATACTAAATTTAAACTTGTTTATGATAAAAACATAAACATTAAATATTCTTTAGAGAAATCTATTGTTGAAAATGAAAGATATGCTATGAATCTAAAACAAGATATAGTTAGTTATTTAAACAAGCCAGAAGTTAAAATGTATATAAGTAAAATAGTAAATGGCATATTAGAAAAAAATCTTCCAATTAAAAACAATTATAATCAACTTAATAATAATTTAAATAATATGCGTTTACAGTTGCATACTATTGGTAAATTAAGGAAAGCTGCTGGAATGCAAATTCAGCTCGATAAAGGGAAAAATATTGCTTATGAAGTCAAGGAAACAGGATATTCAAGTAATAATTACAACAATAATACTAATAACGCAAAAATTTTAGCTGAAGCTTTTGCAAGTAATTCTTCTATGGGAAATTTAGTAGCAAGAATAGTTGATGATGAATATGATGAATTTAAAGATAATATTACAATAAACAATGCAGATAGATTAGTACAAGAAACAGATAATGCATTAAGTTTATAATTTATAAGTGATTACAGGAGATGATTACATTGATTGAAAATATTGGAGCTATAAATAAATCAATTAGACAAACTAAGATAGATGATAAATCCAATCAAATTATTTTTGATGAATTTTCTGATGAAAATTGGTTGATAAATGCGGTAAATAAATTTAAAAATGTTAGAGAAAATGATATTGAACTTGATACTAAAAAATCTTTAAGATATTGGATTAATTATGCTAAAAAAGCACAAAATATAGCACACTATATAAATGATGATTATAAGAATGATGTAGTAAATAGTTATTTGAAATTGTATCATGAATTAAATGCAAGTTATGATGCAACAAATGATGTAATGACATATGATGGTTATACAGAAAAAGTTATTATTGATGAATTAAAAAAACAGGGTTTTAACAAAGAGGAAATATGTAATACTGTAAAATTGTTATCTCCACTACAATTAGAAAATGAAGACATAGACGCACTGTATAAACTTGAAAATATGAAAATACCATTTGAAGTTCCTAAACTTAATCAGCTGTTTAAGAAGAATGATAATCTTAGTTTAGAACAAAAGATAGAAAACTATATGTCAGAACATAATATAACATATGAAGATATAGATGTAGAAAAATTTTTAGATAAAGACATATATATGACAGCTAAGAATATATCAGCAGCAATAAAAATACAAAAATTACAAAATAGAAGAATAAATAAAATAAGAAATCATTTTATTTGTTTCGGAAATATTGCAAATCTATCAAATACTATTAAATCTATCTATAAAAATAGAAAAAACATTGATTCCTTAAGTGCTGCTATTCAAATATTGAAAAGAAATAAAAACTCTGTCAAATATGAGTATTTGAAAGAGGCAACAAATTTATGCCACAATAAAGTTGTTATGAGTTGTGATGAAGAAGTTAGGCTTTTTAAAGAAAATAATGCTGATTTTAAAATAGCAAAACATTTGCTTGAGTCAGGATATAATCAAAATGAAATTATAAAAACATTATTAAATAACTCACCAGTATTACCTAATAATGATGATGTAAAAGATATTATTAATAAAGCAATGATTACTATCAAACAAGAGCAAATTCAAATTATGGCACAAGATATTAGAAATCAAAAAAATATTCTAAATACTATTAGTGAAGATTTTATATTAGAAGCTTCAAAAGTATTAAAAAAATCTCCTAATACCATATGGAGTGAAAAAGAAAATGATATGATAAAAAAAGTTCTTTTTCAAAAAGGTTATAGTGAAAATCAAATTCATCATGTTTTAAAGGAATATTCGCCTATTCCTATTGAAGCTATTGAAAAGGAAGATTCTATGAACTTAGATAAAAATAATAATCTTTTATCAATTTTTATAAATAAAGAAATGAATAAAAATTTGAGTAATAGAGCTATAATGCAACATGTAATGAATAAGAGAGATACCTTTACAGAATTAAAAGATAAACCTAATTCTATGCAACGACAAATTATACTTAATACTATAAAGAAAGTACAAAAAGAAAATTATTTATTCCGTTAAAAAATTTATCTTATTTTGATGATAAAAAATTTTTAGGAGTGAAATATATTGTTAAAAGCTGAAGCTGAAGCAATAATAGATTTTTTAATATTAGATGTTTTACTAGGAATAATATATTTTATTATTAGTTCATATTTATATGTAGGTGAAAAAACTATTATTGTGATGTCAACTATTTTTGTAGTGACTGTTCCAATAATTATTGTAGTAATTCTAAAAGCAATACTTTTTATAAAAAATATGATATCAAACGAACAAGAAATTAAAGATATTATATTTGAAATAGGTCGTATAAATGATAAACTTTTTTTTTACCAACTTCTTGAAAATACTTTTCAACTTCTTGAAAATACTTTTCAATATGATGATGATAGAAAGATAATAGGAAATATACGTTCTGACATATGGAATATCATTAAAATATATTATTATAATAAATATAATATTAGACGTGAAGATGTAAAGAGAATATATAGTTATCTAATAAAATATGATAAATTATTTGATGTTTATATAGAGTTAGGAAAAATGAAGGATAGTAAAGATTATTATTATTGTATTAGTAAAGATTATTATTATTGTATGCAAGAAATAACAAATCAATTTATAGAACTTCAAAAATTTTTACAAAGCTACAAATCTAGTAAATAGAATATTATTTATGCTAAAGCTGAAAAAGAAAATAATAGAAAGGAGTAATGCATTTTGTTTAAAGATAAAGAACATCAATAATTTCTATTTGATGTTATATGCAACACTATATAGTAAATATAAAAACCTCGAGAAATTTTATTTTTCTCGAGGTTTTTATAATTTCTTTTGCAATGTAGTAATATAAATTAATGAAACTAACTCTTTAAATGTTTGTTTTAGAGATACTAAAAATGTCATGATACTAAAACCACTACTCCAAAATTTTCTTGCACTACCTTGTTTTAGAGATACTAAAAATGTCATGATACTAAAACCAGTCGGTTCGACTTGCTCAGGTAAGTCCGGTTTTAGAGATACTAAAAATGTCATGATACTAAAACTCTAATTACTATTAAAATAAAAGCTAATATGATTTAGAGGTACTAAAAATGTCATGATACTAAAACTACCTTTCCAAGTTAAATTTCATCAAATTCAGATTTAGAAGTACTAAAAATGTTATGATACTAAAACAAAATCATCATCATTAAATTTTACATAACTGATTTAGAAGTACTAAAAATGTCATGATACTAAAACCTGTCCTATCTATTTTATCACAAATTCTCTGATTTAGAAGTACTAAAAATGTCATGATACTAAAACAGTACTGTTAAGATTTAAAATTATAGTGCGGATTTAGAAGTACTAAAAATGTCATGATACTAAAACTGTAAACTCATGTAGTTCGTTAAAAAATTCTGATTTAGAAGTACTAAAAATGTCATGATACTAAAACTAGTAAAAAATTGTTTAATCGTTCCGTTTTCGATTTAGAAGTACTAAAAATGTCATGATACTAAAACCTTAATACCTCGTTTTATCTCTATCTCTAAGATTTAGAAGTACTAAAAATGTCATGATACTAAAACTATAATATCGCGTATAGTATTTCTAAATATGATTTAGAAGTACTAAAAATGTCATGATACTAAAACCTCTTGAGCTGACATAATCTTTTTGGGCAAGATTTAGAAGTACTAAAAATGTCATGATACTAAAACTACTTCATGCTATCAATTAATACATATATGTTAATTTATTATAAATCGATAATTTGATTTATATTTTCTAAAAGCTGTTCAGAATAAGTAATATTTCCTTGTAATATTAACATATTACTATATTGTTTTTCTGTAATTTTTAATAATCTAATAGAGCCTTTAGGTGGAATGTTGTATTTTAAACGATGTATATATTTGTCTGCATCATCATTATTTTTTACAATTCTAGTATATATAGAATATTGTAACATACAAAACCCTAAATTTACTATATGTTTTTTAAATGTATTATAATTTTTTTTATCTGTAGATGTATTTGTTGGTAAGTCAAACATTAATATTAGTCTCATAAATCTATTTCTCATAATCTATTTTTGGAAGTAAAAAGTTATCAATATTTTGGGAATTAATATATGCAGTAAAACTATTTATATATTTATCTATTGCTATATATAATTTAAACTGCTTATTTTTTAATAATACAGTATGATTTAATAAGTTTATTAATAGTAATCTATGTTTTTTAGTCAATTTTTCTAAAAATATTTTTTGATTTTTATGAATATATAAATCTACTAATGGACGAAATGGTTCTATAAAATCATCAGCTAAATTAAAAGAATTGAATTGGTTTTTATGATGTATACCTAATGCACAATTATATCCATGAACAGTAAGTGAACGTGCAATGGCTGTTCTTATAATAGAATAACCATAATTTAAAGCTATGTTTAAATTATCATAATTAAATCGTTTGAAATTTTTACCATAAAGTTGATAAAAAAATATTCTACTACAAACAGCTTCTCTATTTGTAGTATCTCCTGGTAATAATGTTAATTTTAATTGTTTTAATTTTGATAATATAAAATCATCTACATTATTTAATTGTAGAACTTTAATTTGATTACTAATTTTGGCATCAATTATATTTTGCCAAAGAATATCTTTTATATTTTTAGATAATGATATTTGATTTTTTAATACTGATGATGATTTATAATGATTATTTAGTGATAGAATATTACATGCTGGTAAATGTTTATCGTTGCAAAGAATGGTATTTATACCATTCTTTGCTAACATACATAAAGTGTAAGATGATATCATTGTTTGCAAATTGTCAATAATCAAAGCTTGAATATCATCTAATGGGATAGCAGAATTCTTAGAATCATCTTTTATAATTAGCCAATTATTTTTAATATTTAATTGTTTCCCTTGTGAAACATAAACGGTACGGAACATTTTATTTCACCACCTAATTTACCTAAAATATTAACATCATATTTTTTTATATTATATTGTTTTCCAATAAATTTTAATGTATTTATTGATGAATTGTCTATTTTAAACATTAAGATGTTTTGATTTATATTACCAACACTTTTGTAATATCCTTTAAAAAGTAATTTGTTATTTTTATAGACTTTTACATAATCATTTTTAAATAAATACATTATATGATGTTTATAATCTATAGGATTATCTATAACAAGTTGTAATTTACCTTTTTTTCGTATTAAATCTATAAAGCGAATACCTCTTAGATTAATTGTATTGTCTATCGTTTTATAGACTTCAATACAGTAGTATTTATTAGCATTTAAGATATTATTCATTTTCTTTATATAAGAAGATTTATTTTTACTCAACGGTAAAGGATTATCATCTGTAATTTTTCCTTGAAATTTTTTATATGACTTATAAGAAACAATTACTTTCTGAACACTTTCAGCAAATTCTTTGTCTTGATAGAAACTACAAATATTTTGTCTAAATCTTTCATCATCAATATCTTTATAATATTCAATAGTATTATCAGCCAATCGGATATCTGCTTCAGCCCAAATATTTTTTAATATTGCTGGTACTTTTCCAAGAGAACGTAATAATTTTTGACTATATTCAATAGAGAAACCATAATATTTTTGCATTTTATTTATAGATTTATTTAGATAATCTATATATTCATTTGATATGGTTTTATGATGTTCTCTATATATTTGTTGAAGTCTAATATTATCATATACTATTTCAACATAAGCTGGTGTTAAATTTGCTGCCACCAAAGCGTTTACAGCATGATATAAATTATTGGTTTTATCTAATTCTTTAGCTCCCCATGTTTTCTTATTCAACCATATTTTTCTCATTTTAGATATTATTGGTGCTTTTATAGCATAAACATTTTTCTTTTTGTTGCTATCAAATATTAGATTGGAAGAAATGTAATTTGTAATAAACTTACAAATATATCTAGTATCATTTAGATTTCTTGATTTCCATTCGGATAAAATTTCTTCATTTAGTATAGGTAATAAAAGATAATTATATTTTTTAGATGAAATTTTACCTTTATTGAATAATGTAGTTACTGTTTTTTTATAAAAATCTAATGCTTCATTTTCTAAAAATTGGAGTGGTAGTTTAGTATTTTTTGTTATTCTATTTATAGATATTTTTGTTAATACTTTATTATTTAAAGTATCATCCAATATTAAAGAAAATGGAACGATATAATCTATTTCATAATTTGTACCTAAAATTTCATTTTCAGGAATTATTGAACCTGTATATAAGTCTATACCATTTTGTTGTTGATATAATTTATATCTTTGAATATCCTGTGTTGTAATTTCATCTTCTTTTTTTAATCCTAATTCTAATATTTTGGTTCTAATATTTTGGGTTTCTTTTCTATTTTTATTTTGCATTTTTACAATGCGTTTTCTTTCTTGAATAGAATGACCTAATTCATCAGAGGCTAATATGTTTATATATTTAAATGAACCATATTTTCTGATTAAGGCATTGATTACTTTTCTAGTTTCATTTATAGCTTTAAATACTACAACATTTTTTACAATATCTTCATCATCTTTAAGTGTAAGAGAAGGCAATAATAAGTGTTTTTCTTTTTTAGTAATATTATTATATTTGTCTTTAAACATTCTAGCTTGGAAATTACCATAATTTTCACCATGTTTAAAGGCTTCAATAGCTTGTATCATATATTTTTCAGATACATTAGCTGTTGATGAAAAGTTTTTTCGTATCATTTCCTGTTGTAATTCTTTATTATATCCAGCTTTTTGTAGAGCTAAAATACGACGTTTTGGTGTTATGTTTTTAGAAAGCAAAATACATAATTTTTGTAATTTAGATGGTTGCTCTAAATTAAATTGTTCTTCTTTAATTAAACTAGTATAATCATAACCGCATTTTTCTAATGTATTTTTTAATATTTTTAAAGCCTTAAGACAGTCGTTTATTTTTAATTTTAAATTACCTGGTTTATTCAAAATTAAGTCATATTTTTTTAATATATTTTTTAAATCTTTTTCTGTTAATGAAGCATTAATGAGTACATAATCTATTATTTCATTAGCAGCTTCTTTAGAAAAAGAAATTTCTTCTGTATTTTTATCAATAAAGTAGACTTGTGATAATTGATTGATTAAAGAATAGATATCAGATATAATCGTTGTCCTGAATGCCCTTTTCTCATTTTTATAATATATACAATTACCTATACTGTCTAAAAAGCCCATATATTTTCGGGTAGAGTCTTTTTTATCACCAGGACCATCTTCAAAATCTCTTTGTATGAATACAATATTATCACAAATAAAATTAATTCTTTTGTCTGTCAACTTAGAATAATATTGTTGTTGTTTCTTAAGAATATTTATTAATTCTTTACGTAAATATTCTCTTTTTATTAGAAAAAATCGAGGTTCAATATTATCTTGTTTATTTTTTATAGCGTGATTATGATAGTCAGGATAATTTCCTTTGCCTAAGAATATCGGATCTTTTAAAATCATTTCACTTACACTAATATAGCCATTATCTTTATATATTTTTTCAAAATTACTTAAAGCAGTTTTTATTTTTCCTCTTTCTTTTTCATTAATTGTAGTTGCATCTTCTTCATAAAAGTCTTTATAACCACGATGGTTACAAAAATGAATAATGATAGCAAATATTTCTTCTGGTGATAATTTTTTTGATAATCCATCGTATTTTAATTGAAAAATATTAGGATTAAAATTTTTTTTCCATGTTCTATATTTATCATAATTTATAAATTGTATACGTTCTAAAAAATGTTTTACACGTTCTTTTCGATGTTTTCTTCTACGAATTAATCGTCTAGAAGCTCTATAAGATCTACGATCTTGATTTAAGCTATTTTTATGGTCAGGAGTTTCCCCTGTTTCAAACATTCGTACTCCAATATCTTCAATTCTAACATCATTATCTATTATATTATTAGTATCTTTAATTTGAGATAATACTGTATATGATACAGTTCCAATGCCAATAGATAATCCTAATCCATATGACCTATTCATAAAAAATACACTCCTTTAAAACGACATTGACATATAATATCCTATAATATATAATAAATTTTGTTAGGACTTTAGATGTACTAACAATGTCATGAACTAAGATAAGGCTAAGTATTTATAATATAAATACTTAATGCCGTAGGGTATAGTGGTATCCCGAATAATTCCACTTACTTTAATAAATAACTCGTAATTACAATATGTAATTGCGAGTTTTTTATTTTATAATATTTATCTAACAATACACTAAAATAGATTCTTGTCTTTATTTTTTTTATGCTTCCAATAAAGTCTTTCACAATGTGGAGAACAAAATACCGTTCTTCTATCTGTTTTATTTATAACAGTTACTTTATTTTTACATTTTTTACATATAAATTGTCGTAAAATATGTGTGTTGATTGTTAATTTCTCAACTGATTGATGTGTATGATAATTATAATATACTTCTTTATGATGCTTTTTTCTACAATAAGAACAACAATAGATATGAGTGCTTCTCTTTGCTTTGAAAGATTGATGACATACAGGACAAATTTTTAAAATTTCCATATTATATTATATTATTCCTAGATTTCTATATTCTTTTTCTGATTTATCTCTTAATATCATATCTCTATTATTTTCCATTTCATTTTTTATAGATTGTAAATTATTTTCTCTAATAAATTTTTTTATTAATAAATTATTTATTAATAAATCACATAAGCATATCTTCTTTTTATAAGAAGAACTTTGATATATTTTTTGAGAAATAATTCCTTGAAGACTGTTCGCTAAACTATAACGTATAATATCTTGTTCTTTTGGAAAGTATTGTACTAGCTTATCTATAGTTTCTATAGCATTACCAGCATGAATTGTAGCTAAAACGAGATGTCCTGTTTCTGCTGCCCACAAAGCAGTACGAATAGTTTCTGCATCTCTTAATTCTCCAATAATAATTACATCAGGATCTTGTCTAAGTGCAGCTCTTAAAGCACTAGGAAAATCTTTAGTATTTGGACCAATTTCCCTCTGGTTTATGAGTGAATTATTAGATCTGAAGTAATATTCAATAGGATCTTCTATAGTAATAATATGACGTTTATATTTATTATTAATAAGTTCTATTAAGCTAGCTAATGTAGTAGTTTTCCCATTACCAGTAGCTCCAGATATTAATATTAAACCATAATCTACATCTATTAATTTTTCTAATCTTTTAGGAAGACCTAGTTCTTCAAGTGTTTTTGGTGTATTATTTAATATTCTTATTGCTAAATTATAATCATCATCACTATTAAGTGAAGTTGTTTTATAAAAATTACATCTTAAATTATAATTATGATTATCAATTATTATGTGTCCAGAAAAATCTTGTTCATATTTGTAACTATCAATTTTAGAATTAATTTCTTTAATTATGCAAATGATATCACTATCATTATAGATAATATCTTGTTTCACTAGTTCGTTATTGATCCTAAAAAATATATTACAATTAGACTTTATGTGAATATCTGTAGCATTAATATTAGATGCTTTTAATAACAAATTCTTTAAAATTTTTGTTTCCATAATAATCACCTAGATAATCCTTTTTGATTTAGTCTTATTAATTCAGACAACTTTTTATCATCTAAAGTAAGACTAGAGGGAGAATATTTTTTTATAGCTAATTTTATAGCATGAGGCGTTTTACCTTCAGCTATTAAGGCTTCAATTATTTTATAATCAAAATCTTTATGCCATATATTATTATTTTCTTTTAACAAGTTTTTGGCTTTAGCTAAATATTGTTTTGCTGCTGATTGAGTTTTTTTATCCTTAACATTACTTTGGATAATATCGTTAACTTTTTTGTTAATATTATCAACGTCTTGGTAGTTTATTTCTAAATTATTGTCAAGATTTTTATTTAAAACATTAATCATCTTTTCTTCAATATATGTCATAGCTTTTTCAGCTTCAGTAGCAGCTCTAAATATTTCATTAGGATCATTTTGTAATACCTCTATCCAATTTTGTAAATAAGCTGTGTGATTTTCATAATGTTTTTGACCAAATTGTATATTATATTTTTGATTTAAAAACATTGATGTAAGTTCTGCTCGTAGTTCTTCTTTGGCATACATTGTATTACCAAATCCATCATTTTCAGTTAAAGTTTTACGATTAAGTCTATGTTTTGCCCCAGTACTATGTGCAATTTCATGGGCACAAGTAGCATAAAAATCATTAATATCATAAAATTTATCTCTAGGAACTACATGAATTTCATCTGTACTAGGTGAATAATAATTGCTACTATTTTGGTCATAATAAATTTTAGCTTCACTATGTTGTAGCATATTTTCCATGTCTTTTATAATATTTTTATGATTAATTTTAGGAGATGTTTCTAACTCTATACCTTCTATTTGTTCGGCATTAAAAACCACATAATTTTTTACGATTGGCATTTTTAATGGCAACTGAATTTTTCTTTTTTTACCAGTTGTTTCATCTATTTCATATATAGGTTCTTTTTTACCAGTTTTAGGATTGACCTCCATAGCATCTATAGTATATTGCCAATATTCTATGTGTGTTCCTTTACTACCTTTCTTTAATTTATATCCAGCTGTTTCTATTTGCTTAAAGGTAGCCCATCTACTATCTTTAAATCCATTTACATAAGCTGATACTGTTAAAAATAAATTATTTATACCTTTGTAAAGTCTTTTTTCATTACGTAAAGCACATATTAAACTTTTAGGTTCAGCATTAAAAAATCCTTCATTCCAGAAAAAAGGTTTACCAGATTGTATATCTTTTATTATTTTATTTACTAATTCATTTCTATTATTTTGTATTTTATTTGGAAATGCCATTTTCGTCATCTGCCTTTTCATTTAATATATCAATAATATCATCTTCAGATAGAATACCTTCATCATCTATAGCTCCACCATATTCTATAAACATAGGATTGCTTTCAATAATTTTTCTTAAATTTTTATCCATTATTTATCATCTCTTTCTATTAATTTGTTTAGAAACATCTTTTATTAAATTTTTAACAATATCTTTTTTCTCTTTTAGGTCTTTATCTGTTAATTCTTTAAAATCTTGGGATAAAACTAAATCTATAATTTTTCTATTACTATATTTTCCTTCAGATAAAGTGTTTTTTATAAAATCAGCAATAGAAGTGTCCTTTTTTATAGAATTATCCTCTTGTTTTGCGGATGGAGAAGATAAGTCCTTTTTAATTTTTTCTTTGAATGAGTTTTTATCTATTATTTGTGTCTGAGCTTGTTCTTTTGTTAAATTTAAACCTATTTCTAAAGCTTTATTTACTAATCTATAAGAATCATTAGCTACAATTACTAGATAATTAGGTATATAACCAAAATTATAAGAGATTTTTTTATTATCTAATTTAGTTAAGGTGGGTTTATATGGTAATTTTGTCATTATACACAATTGCATGGTAGCAAGTTCTACTCTAAATTTATCACGTAAGAATTTTATATCATTTTTATCTTTACAAAATCCTTCAGTTCCTTTTTCACTAATTCTACCTGGTTTGGTCAGAGAACGAATTGTATGTCTTAACAATTCACTATAATAAACTCTATCATTTGAATAAGATGTTTTATCTCCAATGTGTATCTGATCGCGACGTGGTGCATAATAACTTTCAATAAGATGTTTTTCTTCAATTAATGTTACTTTAGTATTTCTTATTAAATTTCCTATAAATTTAGTAGGTTCAATTTCTTTATCTAAATTTATAAAGTTATATTTTCCAACTAAATCTTCAATGTGAAACATAGCTTTGTTATAGGCTATAAATTCTTTTGTTTTAGTCATTTTAAATGTCCATCTTTTAGTTTTTGGATCTATAGGATAACTTATATCATATTTTAAAAAAAGTTCCATAGGTATACTTTTACTGCCTTTTTTTAAATGATAATTATTCTTTTTTATATCATTTAAATTTATATATTGCTTTTTACAAAATTTATCATTATCTGATTTTCTAGCAATTAATTCTATTAAGTTATAACCTAAAATAAATCGTTGTTGAATAACATCATATGGTAATTTATATTCAATATCCTTTTTAGGATCAAAACTTTGTTGCCAAGGAGCTAAGTTTTTTTCCATTTGCAAAGCTATTGCCATTGCTGTTAAAGAACGTCTTTCATTTAATTCTGTATCCGATAATTTTCGGATTTTAAAGTATTGCTTAGTAAACGGAGTTTTTAAATCATTCAAAATATCATCTCCTATTTAATATTGTTTTTTGATAAAATAATTTTTATTTTATCAATATTTTTTAATAGATATGGACTAAATTTACTTAAGAAAAATCGTGTATTACTGTTTAAGTTTAATACGCTTTTATTAAGTAAATTAGGGGAATATTGTAATTCATTTATCACCTTAATTTTCTCAAATACAGAATGTATTTCATCTATAGATTTTAAATATTCATCATTATTTTTAACAAAGAGAAAATCTTCTATTAGATTAATGCTGTCTAATATTTTGTTATATAAGTCTTCTTTTTTTATCAAAGTATCAGAATTTTTACATAGATTTAGATAATCAAACAAACAATACTGAAGGAATGTACAATCTATTAAAGTATATTCCATAGTATTCAAAGTAAAATTAATAAATTTTTTATATGTGTCAAGAAGAATATAAACTTTTAAATTTATATCTATATCTAATTTTACAGAGTATAAATTTATTGTTGTTAAATTATTAAAGTAACTATATAAAATTCGTGTTTTTGCTGTATCTACAAATGAATTATCTAATTTATCTAGACAGTTATCTATAATCATATTATATTTTATTAAATCACTTTCTAATTCTTTAATATTATTAGAATGTGAAGAATTAATTTGACTAATATAATATCCTGCAATAGACATATCTGTAATAACATTTAAACCATCTTTTAAATTATAGTAAGTTACATTTTCAGGAACGAGTCTAGATAAAGAGTAAAAGGATATTCCTATGTCATTAAGATAATTCGTATCTATTATATTAGAAAGTTTATTTTTTTCTTGTGCTGTTAATAATACATAATTATTATGTTGCACTAAAGTTCCTATAAGTTTAGAGGTATTTTCGTACCAATAAATTTTATTCAAAGTCAGCAAATCCTTTCCCTGGTGTTTTGGTGTAATGTTTTTTATAGTAGTCGCTTGGATTATATGGATCTTCAAAATTTAAATTAAAAAATCTTAAATTTTCACGTTTTAATCTAAAGTTATCATCTTTATTATCTCTAATTTTAGCTACATTAATAGTTGTTAAATTATTTATAAGTTGTTGTTGTTTTAAAAGTTCTAATTGTTTTAATGTATCCAATAAAGATAAAGCTTCCTGACCTTGCATTGTTGATGATATAGTGGTTAATTTATTTATGGTATAGTCTAAATTTTTCTGTCTTTCTTCAAGTGAAGATAATTCATTTCGTGATAATGAATAAGCTGTTTTGTAGATATTATCTAGATAAATATATTTATCATTTAGATTTATATAATTATCTTTGTAATTACTAGTTGTTAAATTATATAAATAGTCATCAATTTTATCTATATTAGCATCATCGTTAAAGTTTGATGAATGTATAATACTATCTTTTTCCTGTTTTAATATATTACTAAAATTATTATCTTCAGCATGAATTAAATCTGTTAAATCTAATAAATAATTTTTAGCTACATTTAAATATTCAGTATATGTTTTAATACTAGAAATGATATCTTTTTTAGTGCTTTTTACATCATGTGCTAAATAACCATTATTAGCCAAATCTGTTAGAGTAAAAGGAGATGGCGCTGAATCAGGAATTGACACATTTTCTGGAGAATAATAATTAGGTGGATCAAATGGTTCTGTTATACCTGGAATACCTGCATGGGCTATTCCATTAAAATTTATTATAATTGTAGTTAAAATCAATATTTTTTTCATTTCTGTAAACAAAAAATCACCTACTTTCTAAATACTTATAAATAATATTTAAAACCAGGACTACCAAATAGACTTATAATACCTTTACTTATTTTATTACCTAAAATAAAAAACAAAATTGTTATTATAAATAATTTAAATGCTTTTACTAAATCAAATGTAGGATTAGGTAAAACCATACCAGCTTTTTTAAATACACTATCTGCATACGAATCACCAGAACCTACATTACCACTACCACCATGCCAAGCTTCAGCAACAGAACGCCAATTACCATATTGCTGATAATACTGCATCATTTTAAACCTAGCTACAGCATCTTGTCTTTCTGGAGACCATGCTGGTTGCATATTTTCATGAGGTGACCAATCATAGTCTGATTGAAGACCTGTTTCTTCTACCCATGCATTCCAATTAGTAAAACTTATTTGATAAGCCCCATAACCATAACCATCATAAGAATATACATAATAATTATTTGTGGATTCTTGCATTTTAATTGCAGACATAAATACTGTTATAGCTTCAGGACCAGCTTGTTCAAGATTTATAGCTCCTCGATTCCCCATAGTAGTCATATCACTGAAATTCATAGAGGTTAATTGTAAGCTTAATATGGCACTAAAAAATATATACCATAAGAGTTTCATTGATGAAGCAAATATAGCATTTATGCCATTTCCTACAAATCGTAAATGTCTTGTTTCTTTTAATCCTGCAAAGCTCAAGTCAAATATAGAAAATACACATATAATATAAAATTCTATATATGCTAATAAAATTTGAATACCTATTAATAAAAACATTCCTAAAATAATAAATCCTAATATACCAACTAATAAAATTGCTGGTAAAGATAATGTTATTGCTATTGATGAATTAAAACTACCTAAATAATTAAAAAATGGAACAGTGAGCTGCGCTCCCTTTTGAATTATAGCTGTAGGATCCGATACTAATTGGCCAACTTGTTCTACAGTCTGGGATGTAGCAATTGCCCCCATTTCACTAAAATAATTTTTTATAAGATTTAAAACGTTTGACCAATTTGTTATCAAAAATATAAAAAAACAATAAATTAAAGATTTTGATACAAGACTTTTTATAATGCCATTTAAACTATATTCATTAGATGATATTATTTGTAAACCAGATAATACTAATCCTATAGTAGATAATGTTATAAATAAATATAAAACATAAGGAACTATTGTATTAACTGCTTTTACACAAGTTGTAATAATTGTATCAATTATATTTTTTATTGGCTTAGCAATATCAGCAATAACAGAGTAATCAATATTTGTATCATTTTCATAATTATCAAAAGCTCCAGTTCCAGGTGAAACTTCAGCACCATTTAAATATGGTAATGGATCAAAAGCTCCATTTTGAGAACCACCAAAAAATGGATATCTTTTTGCGTGAAGTTCAAAATGTAAATGCGGTCCTGTACTAGTTCCTCTTGTTGGAGCAATAATACCTATTACATCACCTTGTTTTACTTCTTGACCACTATGAAGACCATTAATAATATCAATATCTCCATAAAGAGATGAAATATTAAGTTTCGGATGATAAATAACTGCTGCATACACAAATCCATCTGCTTCACCATAATAATCAATAATTCCATCTGCTACAGCAATAACAGGAATACCTTCATCATAGCCAACATCTACACCATAATGAAAACTTCCTGAACCATAATCTCCACGTTCTCCAAATGGTGAAGTAATAATTCCTTTTTCTGATGTTGGCCATATTATGTTAATATTTTCTTCAGTAGCCGCTGTTGCTAATGAAATATTTATAAAACAAATATATATTAAAACCGTATATATAATTATGTATAAGTATTTCATGAGTTCTCCTCGTTTTATATAAAATATTTGTATATTTAAATATAACATTAATTACTTAATATATTTTTTAAAATCCTTAATTTTATAAAATATATGTTCGATTTCGAGC
>ERZ791833.379-NODE-379-length-23762-cov-26.8892_pt1 | contig 23762 bp, 24 predicted proteins | sample MGYA00510294_ERZ791833 | MGnify/ENA primary metagenome ERZ791833 (study PRJEB30046, sample SAMN00715270) | human gut metagenome | study: EMG produced TPA metagenomics assembly of the A metagenome-wide association study of gut microbiota in type 2...
TCTTATATATAATAAGGTATAAAGGGTTGCAATCCATCTTTTCGAGGATTGCAACTCTTTTTCTGTTTATCCGTTTATTATCTTTTTATGATAATATCAAGCATCTTTTGCTGATGAACCTTCATATCTTCTGCATTCCATTCCATACCATGCTCACGATTCAATTCACCATTCACCAATCATGACAAAATTGCCAAAACAATTAATCTCTTCATCACTGAGCGGCTTATCAGCCCCAGCCTTCGCCTGGGGATAGTAATGTTCCAATGACTTACGAGTACGAGAAAGAATGATAAATGCTTTTCTTTTGAAGCATTTATCATCTATGAATTTATAATTCCTTCACCCATTTCTGTCCTGCTTTGGTCTTCATCATCCACAGCAAAAACAAGGCTGCGCAAACTGCGACACCGCCCAAAATTATAATTAATCCTTCCATATTATTTATGTTTTAAAATATAATACCCAATAACAGCTAATAAAACTGTCGAAATAACACCAACACCTAACAAGATGGCATAAGGCAAAGCCTCCTCAATCCCTGTTATTAAGGCAACAGAGCCACCTATCACCATTGCGGTGAAAGTAGTTTTTGACAAATCAAAGAAAAACTTACCAATAGTTTCTCTTATCGATTTTTCCCTTTCCCGATCGTCTCTAGCTGTCATAATCAAAAACTAATTTGTCGAGTAAGTGGAGGGAGTTTCACGGCTCAGGAGAGATTGTCCGTGGATAGACAATCTCTCCTGAGCCCGATTAAATTGATCTTTCTGTTCTTGTTCATAGGCAACTCTTGTTAATGATTACTGAATAATGATTACTGATGAGGGATTCATTACAGTCCCTTGCAGCTCTGCACGCAGACGGCAGAAGCGATGGCGGTAAGTACTGTGATGATAAGATTGATGATCTTCTTGATGGTTTCTTTTCTCATGGTCTGATGATTTACTAAAAATTGACTTTACTAATACTTGATTTACTAAAACTTGATTCAACCAAAAAGTTCATAACCAGGGAGAGATCCTAAGAAGGAACCCCTATAACCCAGGCACCCGTGCAGAGCTTGCTTTTGATGATTGTTGCAGATGATTCCTGCCTCTTGATGCTCTCGGAATGCCCCTGACGCCATACGGCTCCCTTCTTTCAGATTTTACGATTCTCGGCTAAAAATTTACGTTGTCGCCGCCTTCTTCTGTAGAACCGCTATCCGTGGTTCCGCCGCCACCCTGCTGGGTGTTATCGGTGTTGCCACCGCCACCAGTCTGGCTGCCACCACCACCTCCGGTAGTCTGGCTGCCACCACCTGATGGGTTGTCCTTGCCGGCATCATCCGGATTCTCCGAATTCCCCGGATTGCCCGTTGCAGGAGCTGCCAGATTGATGAGCTTGATAGAGGTGTCAAGGTTCTCGGTCTTGAGCTCGCCAGTGGCTCTGGCTCTCAACTTCAGCCCCAAAATGTACTTCGCCACGTTGTAGTTCTCCTTGGTAGGTGCACCGCCCTTCACCTTCAGTCCGAGGGAGAAAATGGCGATGTCGGCAAACTTCACATTTTTACCCAAGAGGAGCAACTCCTTGGTGCAGGCTGCTGCATCGGTCAGCATACCGAGGATGGCACCCTTGCTGTAAGGGGTGTTGTGGCTAGCCATGTGAGCGGCGAGCTCTTCGAGTCCGATGGTCTCATCGGATACTACTCGTGGAAACCATTTGCCGTAAGCTTCGGCAATCTTCTGGTTCGTGTTCTGGTATAAGACAATTCTGATCATAACGTTTAAATGGTTAAATTATTAAAGTTAATCGGCGCTGCGCATTGCCCGTGGTTCTTTCTGAATCACAATGCAAAGATACAACATTCAGAATCCGCCATTCACGGTTTCTCACGTTTACTCACGGTTTCTCACTGATTTTCACGTCTTTTTCTGAAGATGAGCCCGGAAGAATGATTTTCTTCCTATGGCTCGCCCAGATAGTCGAAGATGTGGGCTACCTGTATCGGGCTGAATTCCTTCGACCATTTGGTGTAGCCGCTCTTCACCAGAGCATCGTGGAGAGGCTTGCAGCGGTTGATCCATCTTCTGAGATGGGCACTTGCCACTTCGGGAGTGGCATCAGGGAAATACTCAAGAGCTAACTCTTGCTTGGAATAACATTTCTGTTCCATATTGATTGAAATTTAAAAGTGACTTGTTTAGGATGCCTAAGTGACTTACTTACGAGCCGTAAGTGACTTGCTTAGGATGCCTGAGTGACTTACTTAGGATGCTGGAGATTTTTTGCTCCGGTATGACACTTATGACAGGCTTTTCTTGAAATCTCTCTCACGTAGGCGGGCGGGAGGCCTTTCTGGAAAATTTTTCCTGCCCGCCCGCGTGAGGAAAGTTTTAGAAAACAAGTGTCATAAGTGTCATAGTGTCATAAACGGCATCAGAACGGAAGGTTGCTGCTGGCATCGATTCCCAGGGAAATCTGATAGTTTCTGATCTCTTCAGCCGTACGGATGATGGCGATGAAACCACGGCATCTTGTATTGCGAAACCTCTTGAATCCCAGGTCGCTGAATGCCTTGCCAATCTTCTGGCTGCTCAGCTTCTGAGTGATGTTGCAGCCGATGATCTGCATCGCCCGGGCTACGGACACAAACTCCCCTGTCTCTCCCTCCGAAGGCTTCCGGAAGTAGAGATCCACCAGTTCCTGTTCGAGGCGTGGCGTCTCGAATTTGCTGTTGTGCCGGTTCTGTCGCTCTATCTCTTCATCCGTGAACCAGTAGCGGTAGCCGCTCTTGTAGAGGGCGTAAGCCTGGGCATAGATGCCGGGATGATTGAAGGGATGCTGGCGGGGGGAGACGATGCTCTCTACCTCGAAAGGCAGCCAACGGCGGGTACCCGTAGGATCGTTCAGAAACTCAGGATTGTTGCCCGTACCGCAGAAACTGTTGATGTGCTTGCGCTGCTCGGCATAGTGGGCATAGGCGGCTCGCTCGTTGATATACTGCATCGTCACCGCTGCCTTCAGCTGGTTCATCTCTGATGCCGACATCGTATCCAGCTCCTCGCAGCAGATGAGGGCGTACTGCGAGAGGGCGATGAGATCATCCTTCGTCATTCGCTTGGCATTGGTCTTCGTGTAGAAGTACTGCTTCAGCTCCGGCGGAAGGAGATGATTGAACCAGGTGGTCTTGTTGGCACCCTGTTTTCCGATATAGACCAGGATGACATTGTTGACCGCCTCTTCGTCCAGCCAACCTGCAATCATTGCCACGAGCCACTTTTTCAGGCATTCCTCGAAGCTCAGCACAGAGCTGTCGGTATCCTTCACCTTCACGGTGGCAGCGAGTTCGGCGATGTAGTCCTTGTCGCCCTCCTTCCAGGGCGGGAGATGGGCGAAATAATCCTCGAAGGGATTGAATACGGGCGTATAATCGCTCTCGATGACATTGCGCATATCCAACTTATTTACCTTCACCGTGAGCGACATCTTGGTCCAGAGCGAGTTGACGTGTCGGTCGAGGAGTATCTGCCATCGTGGCGGCTTGTCGGAAGACAGAGAGGCGCCTTATGGGATTTCCAGAAACTCGTATCGCTGCGTGATGAGATTGTATCGGAGACGGATATGACCATCGAGAAAATTTCTGATTTCATCGACCGATGCGAAGCGGTTGTCACTGCCGCCATTTCCGCCTCCTCCACCTCCTCCAGATGCCTTTCTGGAGGCACCGGGGGTGTTGTCGTAGCAGGACTTGATGACCTGCTCCACGCCGTCGTATTCGGGAAATTTCTGGAGTGCCCATTCCAGAACGTTGGCATGGGCATAGCGCTTCCTGGCGAGCATATAGCCTACTCTCATCACATAGTTATTGTGTTTGTTTGGCTGACAAATAATCTTGTCGTTGTCTAGTTTCGGCTTGATGATTTGCTCGTAGTAGGTGTTGATGTGTTCCAGTTTCTTCTGTTTCTGATTCTTCTTAGTTGTCTCGGTATGGAATAGAGAGATTTCTTCGGCTGAGAAAGAGATAGCATCGGAATTGTAGTATGCATCGGGATCGTAGGCGAGTCCACTGAGTCGATTGACGTTCTTGCATTGAAAGTCAGCTTTTTTGCCAATGAGCTGCTGATAGTAGTCATTGCCCTTGGCGAAGGCAGCGGGGTAGTCATCTCCGAGATAGGGATAGATGACTCGGATACCGTTGCCGCTCATCGTGATGTAGCAGAGTAGGGTGTGCGGATCGGCGCAGAGCTTCTGCTTCAGGGCGTTGAGAGCCGTGATATCGGGAGGCACTTCGGGGAAGAGCTCATCGAAATCTACGAGAGATAGGTGGGTGAGTTCCCGGATGTTGTCCTGGCCCTTGCCTCCTTCGAGGTGGCAGGCTGGGGCAAAGAGGGGCGCATCTGCCTTAAAGGTTTTCTTGCCGGTTTGGCGGTAGGACTGGGTGAGGAACTTGAGTTTCTCAACACAAAAGGAGTGCTTTTATAAAAACCTTTCATAATCTTACACTTGCTTATTGAATTTGCGCAAACCTTGCCTCATTAGCACCACCATACAGTTCGCCCATAACTCTGCACCAGTACCATTATGCCAACAGATTCTGATTGGTGCCGAGAATCAATAACTTACTATTTTCATTATCATAGGCATAGATGGCCGCAAGAGGAATGAGTTGAGAGGTATATGGAAGGTCACGAGACCTGTAAATACCTTGGTGAACTAGTAGTCTGTAATAAAACAAGGATAAAAAAGAATAGCATAAGACATATCCGAAACAAGGATTGTGTCTTACGCTATCATTTGATATACCCATCTTTTAGTTACGAAACTATGATTCATTTCACCATAGCCTCCTGCTTTCTTTACGTAACTTATACTACCGTAATAGCTACATTTGTTGCTACCGAGGTAGAAACAGAGATAGTTCCATCATTATGTAGGGCAGCTTGTTTTATGGTCAATTTATGGATTCCTGTTTGTTCCATACGATAGGAAAATGTTGTAGGAAACTCCTTGAGCACACATAGTTCTTCATCATCCAAATAAAGGACAACAACAGCATTAACATCACTGGAACCAGTTTTGGAGAAATCAATTTTCAATGATTCTCCTTTCTTCAGCTTACAATTCTTCATTTTGTAATCAATCCCCCCAGAACCTATAGTAATTGTACCTTCTGCTCCTATCACGACATCGGTATTTTGCTCCACATATTCAACATCAGAATCACAAGATATAAATGAGATTGAGGCTATCAGCAATACCAACAAACTCTTGATTTTTGTTTTCATTTTACATACTCTAATTCGTGTCGAGCGCAACTTTTAATTTTGTAGTTATTATCTTTATTCTGCCTATCTATGTCTTTTTCTACACAGAAGTAACCCACCAATTTGAATTATTTTTCAAGTTCTTTCAAAAGTGAGTCGGCTTGCGTCTTATGTACACCTTCTAAGCTCACAAATTGTTTTAATAACACAAAAGCCTCATCATTCTTCCCCATTCTTAATAGAGAACGAATTTTCATCCAATATAACTCGTAGACTTCGACTTTCAGATTTCTTACCCCATTGTCTTCTCCATGTTGCAGACTACTCATATATTGTTTCTCCGATACCTCGCTGATAGAAGGAATATCGTTTTGTTTCTCCAACTCTACTATTGTCTCCACTATTTCCTTGTCATCATTATTTTTGCGGACATTTTTCATCACTTCCGCAACCCTTTTTTGCTTCTCCTTGACTGATGGCATTTCTTTTGCATCGTTCTGAGCAATCATTCCTTCAGCAGGAGTTGCAGAACCATTTGGTTTTAACAAGACAAAGCCTATGGCAAATAATGCGGCTATAGATGTTATAGCCACAACATTTACGATTCTAACCTTTCTTTGTTTCTTCCAATGAGCAGTCATATCGAGTTTAAGTTGCCTACTCGCCAACCTTTTCCTTACCAAGAGGGTTAGCCCCAACTCCTTACGCAGCTCATCATTATTCAATGTATCTTGCTCGAAGTTGAGACTTTCTTCCGGGGTCATCTCCTTTCTGAGATACCTATCAATTCTGTCTTGAATACTATCATTCATAACTTCTAATATTTAAGTTTATATTGTCGAAATGTATCTTTCACCTTCGCTTTCAGGTTTTCCATACATTTATACTTTCCTGTTTTCAAACCATTTTTGCTGATATTCTTCTCTCCTCTTGCTACTATGATTTCATCCAGAGACATACCCTTGTAATAATACATAGTCAAGATTTCCTTGCAACGAGGAGGCAATTCAAGTATACAGCTGTTCACAATTTGCTCTTGTAGCGTTTCTGTAGATTCGTCAACAAGCACAGCCGATTTTACTTCCATCATATGTGCGAAAGACTCGAAATCGTCCTCTAATGTCAAATGGTCATTTCGCAACCACGAACGATAATCATTCTTTGCGATGTCAATAAGAAAGGTTTTCAAGTTGCATGTCAGCATCCTAACATTGCCATATCTATCAAACCTATATAGCTTACCATCTTCCTCTTTAACAAAGATTTTCTTTGTCTCTATCTCTGTCCAAAGTTTTACGAAGGATTGTTGGAAGATGTCATCCTTCAAATCCTCTCGTGAAAATACCGCCTTATAGGATTCTTTAAAGTATTTCCAAGCTGCATGATAAAAGTGTTCTGTAACCTTTTCGTTTTTATTCTGTATTTGAAGGACATACTCCACTTCAGAAAAATCTTTTTTGCTTATAACCATATCTATCAGTTTTGCCTACTTATTTAGAACATTCATTTAACAAAAGTAACCCATCATTCAAAATAAAACTCGGAAAGTATTACTCTCCGAGTTTTATTTTGAATAAGCCCTATTTTCTTGTTTTTCTAACATTCGCTATTATGTGAACTTTTGCATTGTTAGCAGCAGAACCCAATGGTTGGTATATTATCATTTTGTCTTGTGGAAAATAAATTATACCCAATGTTGATTCTCCTAAACTTGCGCCATTAAGCCAAGCATACTGACTACCATCTTCAGCCGTACCCTTTGCAAAAACTGTATATTTCGAGTTGAAGTAATCCAACACTGCACTTTCTGACGCATTATCATTTATTGTTATAGTTGCAGTTTTACATTTCTTCGTTTCTGAATCCAATGATAGAAAAACAAAGTTGATGTAACCTCTCCCTATAACATAAGTCATATTTGTTGCATCTGACGAATAAGGATTCCCATATTTCTTTATTATTTGTTCTTGCGTTAGTCCCAATGCTTCGTAATATGTTCCGAAATCATCCTTTTTTGCCACATGTTGTTTCATATTTTGGTTATTGTAAACAACAGCAGAATTTTTCAAATCCATTACTATCTTTATGCTTTTATCCTTATTATAAAACACATAAGTTGAATTAGTTTCTTCTGCCTGTGCCTCCTCATAAAGCTCACTCAATTCATTAAGTATTCTCCTACAAATCAAAGTATTAGCTGACGATGATTCTGTTCTTTTCCAATATAACCAATATTCTGACATCTGATTGTCTGAGTTGAAGACAAATCCCAACATGTTAAAATTGTCATTATCAGAAATAGTATAATAATCTGAACCATTTTCCGAATAAGAATCATCAGACAACAAATATGAATAACCATATTTATCCATAGATGTTTTGATAGTATTCTTATCCATTCCAAACAAACTAGTATAATCCTTTATTATTTCTGGCTTCTTTTGGAAAACCAAGCTGTTAACATCTTCGAAATACTTTAAAGTAAATATCGAAGACTCTAAAGTCTTATGGCTAGTATACATTTCTATTGTTGAATTAAAGAAATACTTTGAAGCAATATATTGCAGTATTTCATTTTTATCTACCCCATCATTGAAATAAAGACCAAATCCAGTTATGATTCCATTTTCTATTGTAAAGCCAACATATCTAATCAAATCGTGAGTGTTACCAACTTCGTTATAAAAAGCATCATTTTCAGACAAAGCTGTTGGTTCACCTAAAAGATTTTTCATATCAGAGACCTTCTTACCAATCAACTGCGAATAATCCATCCATAGGTCATTAGCATCGTTGCCTACGATAACTTTTACGTAGGTATCATTTGAGTTTTTAAGATACACCGTACCTTTCATTCCCATTGACTTTACCTCTAATCCTTCAACCGACACAATTCTATCATCAGGACTTTCCAAACCATAGCTTGGCAATGTTGCCGTTCCTCCTAAATCCAAGTTAATGACATCAGTTATCTTATACAAGATGGTTTTAGCCGTCTTTTTTGAATTCAAAGAAAAGGTTAAATCTGTTACGAAATTGGATATGGTAAAATCAGTGAACTGCGTTTGCCCCATAAATGAATAGGTGTATGTCAACTTATTTACACGAAGTTCATATCTTCCTTCCGTTACAGTAGCTTGATACTTGTTGGAATATTTATCATGAAATGTTCCATTCTCTGTATATTTAACCTCTTCGTTATATACAGGATCATACCAAGAACCTGCTATGTCTTCATAGCTTACAGTTGACTTACCTTCGCCGAAATGGTTACAGTCTTCTTCGCTACACGATGTGAAGCCAAGAGTTATCGCAGCTGCGATTAATACTAAATACTTTTTCATATTATTCTTATTTTTATTCAATTTACAGGTTGAGGATTCCCGGTGTTTTGTCCCGGACAAACAGTTAAAGTAGGACGTTGAACTTCTTCGTGATTGTTCAAAGAATCACTTATACTTCTCACAACTGTTTTTTGCCCCTTTGTCGTGTTTGAGTTTTCAATTTTATTCTCTTTACTTTGCCTTTTACCGCGATTTGTTACTGGACCTTGTTTTTCCACCTTGACTTCTTTTACTGGAATAGAAACAGTCGTTTTGCTTTTCATCCACCATCCAAAAAATCCTATTGCTGAAATTCCAATAAGAATCAATAAAGTGGCAAGAATAGTCTTTGAGGATTTTCTATGTTTCATTTTTCCATCCTCTCCCTTTTCTTCCTCCAAAACTATTTGCATCAGAGCAATGGTTATGTTATCACTCCCTCCATTGTCTAAGGCAAGTTCAGTAAGCAGTTCTTTACAAACTTGTAAATCATTTGCTTCCTCTGTCAGGACACTAGCAATTTCATCATCCGTACAAACACCACACAAGCCATCAGAGCAAAGAAGGATGATTTCACCATCCTCTAAACGATATTCCTCCACATCAGCTTTTGCCTTTTGTGCTGTATCTCCCAGACTTCGAGTGATGACATTACTATTGGGATGGTTCATTGCCTCAATGTCCGACAAATTACCAGCATCTACCAATTGTTGCACATAGGAATGGTCTTTAGACAAACGTTTGATGCCTTGGCTTGGGGTGAATACATAAGCACGGCTATCACCCAACCAAGCAACATATGCCTTGTTACCAATAACCCATGCCATGACGATTGTAGAGCCTAAGCCTTCCGCCTCAGGGTGTTCCTTGCTATACTCCTTGATATTGAAGTCTGCTTTTAAGACAACCTTTTTGAGATAATCCTTGATGTTAGCCGGTTTAGACAAGACTTTATCTGTCAAGCAATCTGGAGCAAACATTGTTTGCACAGTTTCGATAGCAATAGCACTTGCCACCTCCCCTGCATTTTGTCCACCCATTCCATCTGCCACAACCATCAGGCATCCACACTCACCAAGTGGGATGACCTGCTGATGGTCAACAGGCATCATCCACTCGTTTTGTGTAAGGTCAGGACAAACCGTAAAGTTGTCCTCATTGTTATCTCTTAAGCCGACATCTGTGCCAGCAAATAATTTGAACGAAACCATACTTACTTCTATTTAGTTGGTGTCGGCTCGAAAGAATCCTCCTTCTTTTCTGTTTTTTTCTTCCTATCCGACTTTTCCGGTTTTGTTGAACTTTCTGTTGGACTTGTGGTGACCTCATTTGGCTTCTGATTACTAATTAGTAATTGAAGTGACCATTTGGAAGCAACATTCTTTACTGCTACACCAGCCAACATCATCTTGACAACTCCACCTTTTTCATACTTCGGGACTACAAACAGTCCACCTATCAGTTTGCCTTCATTATTAGGAGACATCGGAACTAATGTACTATCAGCTTTAACAACTGTCTTGAAAACAGACTGTCGTAATTCTACAACCATAGCACTGTCTTGCGCATCCGTATTAGAATAAGCCCATAGCATATAACCTTTCTTTTCTCCCAAAGAGCTATCTATCCCTAGACCGAAGTCACTTTGCAAGTCTTGATGAAGCCATAGACTCTTGTCTGCATTTACTGCCGAGATATAAGAAGTACCATAATCTAGTTCGACAGCCTTATACACACTATCATTCATTTGGCGTTGATAAGTCCAGAAATATTCTGGCTTATATTTACCATCTGCATTCACTCTTTCATAATCAGTATCACCTTTCCAAGGTTCTATAGCTGCATTTGTAACATACATACCTCCTGAGACCTTGATTCCCAAAGAATAAGTCTCACCATAATAAGGTTTGTGACTCTTACCATAGGTTTTACCCTTGCGCTCCAAACGATATTGTTGGCGAATGATATATAAGTCTGGCGAAAGTGCCTCTTTTGTCATATTAATGCCTTGCCCCAATTTCGCTCCATTTTTGAGTAAATCGGCGATGTTTATTTGGGCTACACAAGGTATACAACAGATGGTTAGCAACAACCATACTATTAATTTCTTTCCCATAAGCCTTCTTCATTAAAGATTTGACATTGGAACCAAGTGATTGTACAAGTTGGAATTAGAATCACCACGGCTTACGATGCCGATAACATAAGCAGAGTTTCCATTGATAATAAATACAGGACCACCTGAATTTCCATGATCAACGCCTTGATTAACCATAATACAACGACCTGAGTTTAAACCATCACGTGCAATTGACAAATGGTTGTATATAGGGTCAACCAAACGTTTGCCGTCAGCAATACCATTACCTCCTGGGAAACCTAGCAAATGAACAGATGTTCCTGCCTTAAGGTTTGCCGAATAAGACTTACCGTCATTAAACATACCCTTTTGACCAACATGAGCTACCGCCCAATCGTTTCCTAGAGAAGCCACCGTACTAAGAGCATGCGTTGCCGTCAAAGTGATTTGTTCTCCTTCCAACTCCATGGTTTCACTATGAGGACTATCATAATTGCGATTTATTGTAAATGATGTATTCTTTAACTGGAATCCTTTGCTTTGAGTATTGACAACCGTTATTTCAGCATAAACCTTCACTCCTTCAACCGATTTAGAAAGAGCATAATAACTCCATAAAGCCCCAGTATCAAACATCCATGGCTCTACACAATGACGAGCTGTTATAAATCTGCCATCACTCATCAAGAAACCTGTACCAATACTACTATGCAACATTTTTCTCTCTCCATCTATCTCACAATAAACTTCCGTTTGTACAGCATATACGGAAGACTTGACATTTGCTAAGACTTTGGTTACTGAAGACTCCGAAGAGGTTGAGCCACCACCAACATAAACATTTTTATTGACAGACTTTGGCTTTACATTTTCCAATGAATCAAGTTTCTTTCTATCTTTCTCCAAGTCAACACCAAGTTTTCCTATCAACTCTTTCTTAACATTGTTGTCTTGCCATAATGCTGCAATTTCCTTACTTTGGTTATGAATTACATATCCAGAGCCAACACCTAACAATAACAACAAAACGAACAAACATGCAATTGCCGTCTTATAAGGACGCAAAGCTTGCTTGCGGAACAATTCCAATCGTTCCGTCATCTTGATACTAGACACAAGGCTTTGCTTACCTTGCGGAACAATGAATCCCATACGTGGACCACCAACAGAGAGTTGGATTTCATCGCCATTTTCCAAATATCACTCAGTTGTAACAGGACGGTTATTCAAGAAAGTGGAGTTCGTCTGAGACAACTGTACCAACTTCCACTTGTCACCATCCTTGATGATAGCAGCATGGCGACGGCTGACAGTTGGAAAACTCTCATCATCAAAACGAACCTGACAATTCTTGTCACGTCCCAATTCTATCTGGTCAATGATTATCTTTTGAGAATCGCCAGCCTTGTGGTATTTGGAAGCATCCTTATGCTCCAAGATAAAGTAACGGCGACCATTGCCATTAAACAACGCACCTACACCAGCTCCAACCGAACCACGAAGAGTACGCTTATATTTAACCGTTTTCTGTTCCATAATTTTCTATCATTAATTATTCTACTTTAAGTTTATACTCACCCACGGTGATAATATCACCTGTAAACACCTTGATGCCTTGTGAAGACACAGGTGTAGCATTAAGGTACGTTCCATTGGTGGAAGTAACCCAACAACGCTCACTTTTTTGCCATTGCCCATCACGAATCAACCAAGAAAGACCATCAGCGGACTTCTCCAAGGTGAAATGATAGCGTGACACGTATGAGTTGTTGACTGCTGGCAAAACTATGTCATTGTCTTTTTCACGCCCCACATGAAGCATCCTTCTTCGTCCATTGAGCAACATCCTCAAATCATATCGCTTACCGAGATTTTCGCCTTGCGAGATGACAAGGCTAGAGATTGACAACTTTCGTGATTGGCGTTCTGTGGCTAAAATCGGTTCCACAGAACCTATCAAAGGATTTAAGTCTTGCAATATATCTAAGGTACTCTGATAACGTTCCTTTTGATTTGGGGCTAGACAACGAGTTATGATAGGAAGCCAGAAATCTCCTTGAGAGACATGATTCAAAGCCTCTCGGTTCCATCTTCCTTGTTTGGCACGTTCCATATATTGTGGAAAGTCCTCTACGCTATCTATATTCCCAAAAGGAAAAGAACCATGAGTAAGCACCTCATACATCATTACACCAAATGACCATATATCCACGGTAGGCAAGTAAGTGATACCACCACCATTCTTATAATATATCTCTGGTGACATATAAAGAGGTGTGCCAAAAGTCTGCTTAGGCTTGTTCTTCCACCACCCTACTTCCGACATTCGCTTGGCTTTTTCCATTTCACCAACAACACCAAAGTCTGTTAAGGCTGCTTTTCCATTTTGGCGTAACAACACGTTCTCAGGCTTCAAGTCTCGATGAACCTTTCCCTCACGATGCAAGGCATAAAGTCCTTGCAATATATCGCAAGCATACAGAGCAATCTTAGAAGAGTCCTGCGAAATGAACTTTGACAGGTCGCCCTTAGGGCAATACTCCATGAGAATAAATGGATTGCCTTGCACCGTACCAAAGTCCAAACTATGAACAAGATATTCACTTGATATTCTCATCACCTTATATTCTTGTTCAAATCGTCTTATGAGTCCTTCATGCAAGTCACCCATAATTTCCCAAAGACGAAGAACCTTTAGGGCATAAACTTCACCTTTATGGTCTAACACCTTGTACACATCACCATAAGAGCCATTGCCGATTTGTCCGATGACATGATACTTGCCATCGAACAAATCCCCATTTTTTATGCTAAGATGATATGCTATCATACACTATTTTAGTTGTCGAAACGATATAACTGGTTGCCCAACAGAATCAAAGCCCCTTGCTGAATTTCTATCTTGTCAAAGGCTTGAACAAAAGTAGTCTTGTACTCACTCTTGTCCTCAATACTCCATTTCCCCTCATGGTAAGCTATCGTAGCTTGCGTATGTGAGGTTATTGTGGAATTCTTCGGGTCTGTATTATTTCTGCTCAGGTCGATGCAGTTTCCTTCGAAAGCAATAGGATCACCCTCTGGCAAACCTGTGTCCTCTGATATTGGGGTTAAAGAGAACTTTTGTTCTTTTTCGCCTTTTCTTTGAGGACGAACAGTCTTGCGAACATCCCCTTGTTGATGAGCATTATAGGCATCCTGAGCCTGAGCTTCTTTCTTGGAAGTGTAGCCACAGTTAGCGCACTCGCCATCTTCCAAAGTAAATCCACAATCAGGGCATACTTTCTGTGAGGCATTAGCGGATGCTACACTTCCAGACATTGCATTTTCTCTTACTGTAGCCTTCGGATTGAAAGAAGAACTTTTTTGTCTCTCTGTCAAACGCTCATGCGAAACATTACCATTAGCCGAAGAGCCTTCGTCCATATTGCATAAAGGCTTATTACATTTCTCACAATGGTCTTTTCCCTCAGGATTATCCCATCCACAAAATTGACATCTCATAGTTCTTTATTTTTTAAGTTTTAAGTATCTCAATGTATAACCCAGTTTGAACTCCAAGCTATTAATACGGTGCTTGTAGCCCTTCATCGTAACATCACTATTGTTCAACACCGTCCAACGCTCGTTCTCCCAATAGTTCTTGTTTGCCATATTGGTCAACATATAAGTATAGGATAGGCCGAAGGAAATACCTGCCCACTCATATGCTGCACCGAAGCGAAGACCACAATTGAACTTTTTGAAAGGAGCTGCTTGGAACTCGTCATGATGTGGAGCGTCAGCATCATTTCCTGTTGTATAGACTTCATCCCACTTCACACAAGGCTGATAGAGATTAAACTCTGCATTAACAGCAGTATGGCGCAAATAGTTGGAATTATCAACAGCTTGATTAGTACTGATATAGTATCTACGCATTGTCTCACAATCTGTATTACCAGACAGCTTCATTTTTGCTGACAAACCGAAGTTTAGTATAGGACCAAGATTCAACTGAACATGGCTCATATTGGTTACTTTGAAACGATAAGAAGCCAAAATTGGCACCTCAATCATCGTATGTGTATAGTCCTCTGTATATGAGTTTTGCACATCGCCTCTCAGATATTCATACTTTGTATAAGGCTGGATGAATGTTGTGTTCTGATTGAACGTATTCTTATACTTCACCTGGGTAAAGTTCACACCAGCCATCAAGAAGATATTCTTGTACAAACGCATATCTGCCAAGATACCGAAACTAAAGCCTGAAGCCGACTTATAAGATGCATTCTCGGCACTTGAACCTAGACCGTAATCTACAACAGAACCTACATAATCGCCACCAGCAGAAGCGGAAACGAATGGTACATAATAGCTTGCATTGAAGCCAATGGAGAAGTTACGACCGCCAACTAACTTGGAGTTAGGAAAAATCAAGTCTTGCGCCATACGTGGTGTTTGTGTTACCATCACACCTGCAGTCTGACGGTCTGTCTTCACCTGTACACTACCATAACGAGGCTCACCATTAGGCAAGTTCTTACCACATTCTACACGAATACTGTCCTTGCCTACTCGTTGCACATTCATCCACGTAGGATAGTCACCAACAAACCAATTGTCTGCATCTGTATAAACTTTTACGTAATGCATATCGCCTTCAGAATTCAAGACCAAGTTGTTTTGAGAAAGAGTAAGATGCTCCTCTCCTGCACCTTGATAGATTTTAATGGTAACGCTCTTGGAAGGAGAAACGATAACAATATCATCTGTACGTTCCAATACTCTATCATTAGGTGTCACTGTTATTTGAATTCCATCTTTACTCTTCTCTACTTTGCACCAAGATGGAACGGAAGTTACATCCCAATTTGCATTGGAACTTACTGAAATCTTGTCAGAAGTACCATTAGCAGGGAAAGCCAAACTCGTAGCCCCCACTTCGATATACTCAGGACGAGCCTCTTGTACAACCTTGATAGTTTTATACAAAGAACCACTCTTAACGGTCAAGTTGGTTATCTTTTCACGAGTACTATTGTTCGCTTCACGGCATTTCACAATCAAGTTCTTAGCATCAGAAACATCAGCCTTACACCATTGCCCAGCTCCAGTAACTTGCCATTTTCCATTAGCTTTCACCATTACTTGCTTGTCGCCTCCTTGATAAGGAATACGAATCTCTTGTTCTGAAATGGTAAGATTTGGTAGATTTTTTCTACAATAAGCAATCCACTTGTTGCAATCCTTTTTGAGATTTGCATCGCAACCCATAGCTCTCTGGTAATACACAATAGCCTCAGCATAGCTCTTGCTGTCCTTCAAGGAATTGGCACGTTTGTAAAGGTCTGCACAACTCTGCGCTTGTACCTGCATCGAAAGAGCTAACAAGCCCATCGAAGCAAACAATACTTTTTTGTAATCCATGTCTTCTATATTTAAATATTATTATTGTCTGTATACGAGTGATTTATCTTTCCTATTGAGAAGTCACAGAAGCATAATTTTTCAAAACAAGGCTTCTCTTACCAAAAGTTCGAGCTGCCTCTTTGGCTCCAATATAACTATACTCTACTCCTTTTTTATAGAGAAAGCTATAAGTTTCATCTATCACAGCCTGCGAAGCAGTCCATTCGTCTGCTGCTTTTTTCATAATAGAGTCTGTGGCATGGAGAGCCATCGCTTCTTTATATAATTTAGCAGCAGAGCAAAGTTTCTGTTCATTTCTTGCCTCTATGTTCCTTTTGTACTTCTCCTCATTTACCATTTGGGTGGCTTGCTCTATTTTGGAAACTAAAATTCTATCGTATGGATTGCTCTTGGCAACTACGACTTTTTCTTTCTTTGCCGCCTCTTTCATGGAGATATGAGGATAAACGAAATAGCCGACAGAAGAGAGAATTGAAACTGCAACAACTAGCACTCCAACTTTTTTCCAATTTCTTCTTGATGGTATACCTCCATTCTTATGTTGCTCAACCATTTCAACCAATTCTTCTGCATTTGGTCTGTCCCATGGCTCCATTGCCAAGCAACGCTTGATCAAGTCCTTTAGCTCGTTAGAGATGTCGGCATTGACATTTGGTATTTTTCCACCTTCAGCACGTTGAGTAATACCACCATATTCACCAAAAGGAACTTCACCAGTAGCGAACTCATACAACGTTGCACCAAATGCCCAAATATCTCGTGCTATGACATTGATTGGATTTTCTTTCAAGCATTCATACGACATATAGGCTATCGTACCATCCCTTGCTGAATCATCAGTCTTGTTAACACTTCTACGTATGGTCTTGCGAAGACCTGTACTTATACCGAAGTCGGTTATCATTAATTGTCCATCGGCATTTACAAGCACATTACCTGGCTTGATGTCTTGATGGATAATGTTGTGCTTGTGGATATAAGCCAATCCTGCCGCCACTTGCCCCACAAAGTTCCAAAGCTCATTTTCTGTCAGTTTTCCAACATACTGAGCAGCAGAACCTTTTTCACAATACGGCAACACTATATATGGACAACCTTGAAAGATGTCAAAGGTAAAAGGCTTCAATATGTTCGTATGATTCAAGTTGCACACTAACGAGAACTCTTTGCGAAACATCTTGATACCTTCCGCATCCATATCTTGCACTGACGAATAGACTTTCAAGGCAACCTTTACTTGCGAACGCAAGTCTTCTGCTAACCATACCTCGGAGAAGCCACCACCACCAATCTTGTCTATCAGCCGATAGTGATTATCCAACAGTGTATCTGTAGTCTTCAGTTGAACCAGATTTATCATTTTTGATTTATACTTTTGTTTGTTTAGGTTAATACGAACCAATAAGTAACCCTATTTTTTATTTTATTTCATCCAAGAACGCACTCGGCACATATGCCGTTACTGCTGTCACCAACTCATCAACCACCACCGCAACCCTCTGTTGCCCATGCCATCTCGCCACTCTTCCAACAACTCCCTTAAACGCACCATCTACCACTCGCACCATCTGCCCTTTCTCGAACTTTGGAATCTCTACTAATGACACGATGGTATTCTCAGCCTCAGCCTCGCAGATAATCTTCAGACTGTTCATCTGAGAATTTGGTACTATCATCGGAATCTTTTCGATTTCGTTGCCAATATGCAAATGGCGATAATAAAAACGGAGGAATGGAAGGTTTACATTGTCGTAAACATAGGTTTTGAGTTGTTCTTCTGTTCCATAGGCGAAGAACATGTTGGGCAAACGAGAAATTGTGACAAACCTTCGTTTACCATTGACGACCCGAACAATGGTTTTGATCGGATAAAAAGCTGTGACACCCTTTGCCACCATGTAGTCGTATGCTTTTTTCTCCCTACCATACGTAGTACGGAGTGCATACCAGTGAGATGAACTTTTTTCTTTGTTGGGAATATGCTTTGGGGGAGTTTCCGACAAAGCGTTTTTGGTGGACACCCCTGTTTGTGAATTCTCGGCTGTACTATCACCTTGAACTTCGGGGAGGACATCGGGGGTAAGCCCGATGCTGGGAGGGATTTCACCACCTCCATAGGTGTTTACACTTGGTAATGTAAATTCATCGATTTTCATATCGGTGTCAACTTTTTCTCTAGACAGAGCATCTGTTTATAGTTCTCAGAACTTCTACGAATAGTTCTTAGAGGTTCTATTTTGACACAAAAAAAGCGTGAACTTTTCCTGTTGTCCATTCCACAGTCTGAGGCTCTTGCAATTGCCCATCTAAGTCGAACAGACAACGTCAGAGCCCACGCCGATATGAAAATCTACACCGAAAAGAGACCTATATAACTCACCTATTGCACCCTTTTAAAAGGGTACAATCCATGCTTACAAGGTCTCCACGGATTGATACTATCACACCCGAGGGCATCTACCGTTGACCACATCCGAGACTTAGATTCTGAGAGTTTGCAAGATTTCAGACTGTCTCAAACATAGCGTCGATAAACGCCAATCATTATGTCTGGATTGTTTCCCACCCAATGCCCGCTTTGGCATAGAAACATCAGCACTTTTAATGTTGATTCCCTACAAGCTGCACGGCGTAGACTACCATCCCTGTCGCCATAATAGAACTCGTCTCAAAGCGGCAACTACAGTTTGGTCTTTACAATCCACTTGCAAAAGTAGCACATTTTATCGAAACAACAAAATTTTTAGCAATGTTTTTGCGAAAAAATTGAGAAATACCTATATAAACATAAGCTTAAACCGATATAAGCGCAAGCTAACGCTTATATAAGAATCGCCTCATGTCGATATAAGCATCACCTTCTGTCGACATAAGCGTAAGCCTATGCCTATATATTACTGATCCTATCGGTGATGATGAGATTCAGAAGCCGAATGGAATTATTCCTTATGTGTTAACTGGCGATGAGCGTTATCTAGACCTTCGTACTTTCAAGGATAAGGTAAAGAAGGCAATATGGGAAAAACAGAACCATAAATGCGCCATCTGTGGCAAAGAGTTTGACTTTGAATTAATGGAGGGCGACCACATCAAGCCTTGGCGAGAAGGTGGAAAAAACTACATCAGCAATTGCCAAATGCTTCGCCGTACTTGCAATCGTAGTAAGGGTAGCAAATAAATGGCAAACGTACTGTTTCCACATCTCTTTCGCTGAATAGCAGCTATTCTACAAAATAGGCATACGACCATGCGATGCAGACGCATGCCTATTTTAATGGGAAACCAGCGCATGATTCCAGTATTTTTTATTACCTTTGCACCCAAATTGCAAAACATATACATATCCAATATGGCTATTATAAAGACTGTAGAAGGAAAAACTCCCCGCTGGGGAAAGAATTGTTTTATCGCTGAGAACGCAGTGCTGACCGGCGACTGTATTCTTGGTGATGACTGCAGCATCTGGTATAGTGCGGTATTGCGCTCTGACGTGGATGCCATCAGATGTGGAAACAGAGTGAATGTCCAGGATTGCGCCTGCATCCATCAAACCGGTACGATGCCTTGCATCCTGGAGGATGATGTATCTGTGGGACATGGTGCCATCGTTCATGGAGCTACCGTTAGAAAAGGGGCACTCATCGGCATGAATGCCACTGTGCTTGACAAGGCTGACATTGGAGAAGGGGCTATTATTGCTGCAGGTGCTGTAGTTACCCATGGCACCAAGGTTCCTGCACATGAGATTTGGGCGGGTATTCCAGCCAGGAAAGTGAAGACCTGCGCTCCCGGACAAGCCGAGGAGTTTGCCAAGCATTATTCCGGATATATCAAAGACTGGTATCTGAAGGAATATAAATGAACCTAAATGATTTGGGATAATTAGCGCAAAATCTAAAGGAACATACAATAATAGATACAAGACTGAAAGTATCACTTTATGAGCTCACTTTAAAAAGTGGGCTCACTATTTATCTTACATAGAAAAACTCAGGCTGCTTGGGTTCAGCATAGGCCTTCTCGAATTTCCAGCAGACAGCCTTGTACAACAAGCCTCCAAAATGGCGGGCATGCTCAGGACAAACCACGATGCATCGTCCACAAGAGATACATTTCTTTTCATCGGTCTTGTAAAGCTTATCTATGTCGATGGCATCTGCAGGGCACATCTTTGCGCAAGCATGACAGGATGTACATTTCTCCTTACTTCCTTCGGGATACAAGGGAATTGGTTTAGTATCACGATAAGGACGATTACCATTCACCATCAGGCGGCTGACGGCAGACATCTTTGAAATCTGGGATAGAATGTCACAGCTCTTTGCTGCAAAGCTATGGAGTTTTTCTATATCTTCCGCATCCGGTCTCCCTTCTGCCACTTTTGGAAATATGGAGTGCTGGGCAATGACAGCTGCAGCAGATACCAGCTTGAAGCCGTGTGCTTCCACTATATCCTTCAATTCTATGAGCGTGTCATCGTATGCCCTATTGCCATAAACGCATACAATGATAGCTGGAGTGTTGTTCCCAAGAAAGCGCTTCAAAGAGCGGGCTGCCATTTCCGGAACTCTTCCGGCATAGGAAGGCACGCCCACAATCAGCAGGTCACCATCACTATCGAGCGAAACATCATTCTTCGGCACATCAGAAGTAATGTCATACTCCTTGACAGGCTTCTCAAACTGGGATGCTATCTCGCGAACGATGCGCCTTGTTGAAAAAGTGGCGCTATAATAGACCAAATGGATGTTCTTGATATTCATAATGTCATTTGTTTTTTTTACTGAATGCAAAGATACTATTTTTATGCGAAACATGCGCATAATTTCAATATTTTTGTTGCCTTGGTGATAATATCATTGAAATAACACCGTAACTACTCATGCCCATAGGGGTACTGAGTAGTTACAGTTATCTTCTGTTCTTTTTTAAAAAGATAACAGGCAATGAACGAATATTTATCGGCTCAGCCTTAGAAGCATTCCAACGGCGCAACGCTTCTTCTTAACTTTGTTGTATTCATATCATTATTCCTCCATTTTTAGTTCAAATCATAACTGTAAAGATACCTCCCATCAAAATTTATACTCAAAATTCATATACCTACATTTTTTGAATCTAGCGATAAAAATAAGGAGGTTTGAGAGGCAGGAAATCCCCATTTTCTGCTCTCTATCAAGAATAAGACCTATAGTTGTACGACTATAAAGTTACAGTTGTACGACTATACATGCTATGGTTGTACAACTGTAGAGTTATGGTTGTACAACTATAGGGGTTATAGTCGTACAACTATAGATTTTCCTCAACGCCACCATCTTGTCAGAAAACCACAAGCGTCTGATTACCAACACCTTTCCGATTTTCTTCATATTTACGATATTCTCAAAGAAATAATAAACGTCTGAAAATACGAGAATCTCAGGCAAGCTAATGTAAAGAAGATTCATTCTTAATAAAGCCGCATCACTACATCTTCAGGATATTTTTGCAAGAAACTACTTGTTGGATAATACTTGCCAGTCAACTCATTCAAATTCTCCTTAAAATGGGAAAGCAAGCGAACCAAATAAGTTGGTGTACCAGTACGAAACCAAAAGTCGCTTAGTTTCTTCTTGCTTTTTTGCTGTTAAATTCCGTTAATACAATAAACTATCTCAGATTTTAGAAGTCAAAAAGATGGTTTTGGTAGAAACCATGACTCTTTTTGTGTCGAATGAACTCCACCCTTCAGTGTGATACTTGTTGGGTTTATAGATTAATAACAAGAATAAAAGGAGAAAATCCAATGAAAATTTTTATGAGAAATTATTCAGGAAAACTACAACAACTGCTTTGTTTGCTGATATGTGTGCTGATGATTGCGGCTGTCTGTATCAGAAGAGACGGCAAGATAGCAGGACACTATGTGAATCAGCAACAGACAGTCTCACCAAAAACAGAGCCTATGGTTGTACTTGAGGATGGTTCCGTGCTATTGAATACTACTGAGCTTGGAAAAGACATTGTAGGCTACGGAGGCACAGTGCCATTGGAAATTACCTTGCAGGATAGCAGGGTAAAGAGTATCAGAGCACTTGCCAATTCTGAGACTCCCGATTTCTTTACTGAGGCTTCTGCACTTCTTACCAAATGGAATAGGCAGACCATAGAAGACGCAAGGAAGATGAAGGTGGATGCCGTGTCTGGTGCAACGTTTTCATCAAAGGCCATTATCGGAAACGTGCAGCGAGGGCTTCAGTATGCAGCAAAGAATCCTATAAAGACTTCAGTATGGTCAGAGTTTGATTTCTCTACCAAGGCTATAGTCGGACTGATTGTTGTGCTCATAGCAGCCATCGTACCGCTTTTCATTAAGAGCAGACTATATAGGATAGCTCAGCAAATTCTGAATGTCATAGTGCTTGGTTTCTGGTGTGGTTCATTTCTGAACTACACATCGATTATCAGCTACATGTCAAATGGTATGAACATAGTGGCATTGATAGTACCGGTCATCATGCTTGTCACGGCATTCGTATATCCGCTCTTTGGCAAGAAATCATACTATTGTACGCATGTGTGCCCCTTTGGTTCGTTGCAGGAACTTGCAGGAAAATGCGTAGGATATAAAATCAGAATGAAACCAACTACAGCCAAGCGCCTAGATTGGTTCCGCCAAATTCTGTGGGCCATACTCATGCTGTGTCTGTGGACGGGTGTATGGTTCGACTGGATTGATTACGAGCCCTTCTCGGCGTTCGTATTCCAGTCTGCCTCTTGGATAGTCATCGTCATAGCTATCGTCTTTGTAGTACTGTCCACGGTGATAATGCGACCTTACTGTCGCTTTGTCTGCCCAACAGGCTCGCTCTTTAAATATAGTCAACTATCAAATACTAAAAATAAAAACAAGAAATAACAGATATGAAGATTTCAATGATTATCAATGCAGTGCTTGCCATTGCACTTGTATACCTTAATTATAAACTTGCTGTAACTGGGAATGACAAAGGTAAGGAACAAGATAGCTCCGAAGTAGTATTCAATACGATTCTCAAGCGCACATCTATCCGCTCTTATGAGAACAAACCTGTTGAAAAGGAGAAGATAGAAAAACTGCTTCGTGCAGGAATGGCTGCCCCAACAGCAATGAACAAACAGCCTTGGCATTTTGTCGTTGTTACGAATAAAGGGCAGCTGCAAAAGCTTTCTGAGGCTAACCCCCATGCTGCAATGGCTGCAAAGGCTCCACTGGCTATCGTCGTTTGTGGTGATATGAACAAGGCTGCTGAAGGTAATGCACGTGAGTTTTGGATTCAGGATTGCTCTGCAGCAACGGAGAATATTCTCTTGGCTGCTACAGGAATGGGACTCGGAGCCGTGTGGACGGGTACCTACCCTTCAAAAGAACGCTGTGCTGACGTAGCTAAGGTACTCGGACTCCCAGTGTCGTTAATTCCACTAAACACGATTGTCATTGGTTATCCTAATGCTGATGTGAGTTCGAAGGATAAATGGAATACGGAAAACATTTCATACAACACCTATGGTGAGGAGTAATAAGCGTAAGATATGACGGCTTGCGCGCTGCAGTAGATAAGGTTGTAGAGTTGGCTCAGCTGTAAAAAGTTCCCCCTAAAAGTATATGATAGAGTTATCTAAACTCTTATATATAATAAGGTATAAAGGGTTGCAATCCATCTTTTCGAGGATTGC
>ERZ791833.387-NODE-387-length-23567-cov-74.8034_pt1 | contig 23567 bp, 18 predicted proteins | sample MGYA00510294_ERZ791833 | MGnify/ENA primary metagenome ERZ791833 (study PRJEB30046, sample SAMN00715270) | human gut metagenome | study: EMG produced TPA metagenomics assembly of the A metagenome-wide association study of gut microbiota in type 2...
GAAGAGTACCTGTCAAAACTTTTGGAGGGCAGCGCAATTTAATGCGTCTGCCCTGATTAGGGACAGAAACATTTTTCTTATGGCTTACCAAGAACTTTCCTGCTTCTCCTGCTTTTTCCGGCAGGTAAGAACGGCCTTCATTCTTATGAGCAACAAACAAAAAGGGTGTGACTAATCGACTAGTCACACCCTTTTTGTTTGAATTTACGTTGTTATATTAGATAAACAAGCTTCCTATCTGGAAGACCAGGGCCGATACTACCCATGCCAATAGCGTGGTGTAGCCGGCGGCGAAGCCTGCCCATTTCCAACTGCCCGTCTCGCCCTTGATGGCAGCGATGGTGGCTATGCAAGGGAAGTAGAGCAATACAAAGAGGAGGAAACAGTAAGCGGTGAGCGTTGCCTTCGCTGCTGCCTCGGCATCGCTGTAACCGTAGGTCTTCTTCAGGTCGGAAGTCATCTGCTTCTTCAAGACTTCGTATTTTCCGTCTTCATCGTTGTAATCCTGATCATCAGAGAAACTGTCGTTGTTGCTGTAGAGCACGCCCATTGTTGAGGCTACAATCTCCTTGGCACCCACACCGGAAACCAAGCCCACATCCAGTTTCCAGTCGAAACCCTGTGGGGTGAAGATAGGCTCGATGGTCTTACCGATTCTTCCGATATAGCTCTGCTCCTGCTGAGCCTGGTTATCAAGTTCCTCATTGTGAGGGAAGTAGCCCAATGCCCAGACGATGATACTTGCCACGAGGATGATACCACCCATCTTCTTTAAGTACTGCTTACCCTTTTCCCAGGTATGGCGGCCTATCGCCTTCCAGGTAGGGAAGCGGTAAGGAGGCAGCTCCATCACGAATGGGGTATCTTCGCCCTTCACTACGAAACTGGCAAAGATGCGGCTCAATATCACGGCTAGGAAGATGCCGATGAGATAGAGCGATACCATGATGAGCGAACGGTATTGGATGGCAAAGAACGTTCCGATGACCATGATGTAGATTGGCAGACGAGCAGAACAGCTCATCAATGGCAGAATCAGCATCGTAACCAGACGCGAACGGTGACTCTCGATGGTTCTTGTTGCCATCACTGCAGGTACGTTACATCCGAATCCCATAATCAGCGGGATGAATGACTTGCCATGCAGCCCCATCTTGTGCATCAGCTTATCCATGATGAAGGCTGCACGAGCCATATATCCCGAATCCTCCATATAAGAAATGAAGAAATACAGAATCAGAATCTGTGGCAGGAAGACAATCACGGCACCTACACCACCAATCACACCATCTACCAGCATATCCTTCACTGGTCCGTCCGGCATCGTATTGCTGATGAACTCGCCCAGCCATGCCACGCCGTCCTCAATCCATCCCTTAGGAATCTCGCCCAGAACGAAGGTGGCTGAGAACATGATGAACAGCAGGAGGATGAAGATAGGGAATCCTACATATTTATTGGTCAGGATGCTGTCGATGAGGTGGGTTACCTGATAGGTATCCTTTGCCTTACCCGGTTCATAGCCCGCTTCCTGCAATGCGCCATGGATAAAACCGTATTTGGCATCCATGATGGCTGTTTCGCTATCTTCCAGAGTCTCTTCCTTCACACGCTTGGCTGCCTCATTGCGGGCTGCGAAGATTTCCTTGGCCGATTTCAGATGACTAACGTATTCCTCAGCGTGCTTATCATTCTCCAACAACTTGATGGAGAGGTAACGGGTAGAGTAGCGCTGGCGGATGGAATCATCTGCCTTCAGATATTTCTGGATATGTTCGATACCATGTTCTATCTCATGTCCGTGGTTGATGTGGATATGGCGATAGTGAGCGCTGGAATCTTCCTTGCCTTCGTAGAGTTCGATGATGGTCTCGAAGAGCTTATCCACGCCTCGGCCATTGGTGAAGACGGTAGGAACCATCGAGATGCCGAAGAGTTCGCCCAATTTGTCGTAGTCGATGTTATCGCCGCGCTTTTCGGTTTCATCAAACATGTTGAGGGCGCAGACCATGCGGATGTGCATGTCTATCAACTGGGTGGTGAGATAGAGGTTGCGCTCCAGGTTGCTGGTGTCGATGACGTTGATGACGATATCCGGCGTATGCTCGATGAGCTGCTTGCGCACATAGAGTTCTTCTGGCGAATAAGCCGAGAGGGAATAGGTACCCGGCAAATCTACCAGATTGAAGTGGTAGCCGTTGAAATCAGCTTCACCTACTTTCGCATCCACGGTTACACCGCTATAGTTGCCTACGCGTTCGTGAGCACCCGAAGCAAAGTTGAAGAGGGAAGTCTTACCGCAGTTTGGATTTCCCACCAGTGCCACGTTGATGACGCGGTGGAGTCTTTCTGCTTCCTGTTCAGCCAGGGCTTCGTTGCTGGCATTGTCTTTTCTTTCAGCCACGAGCATCTTGTCGCCGAGCGCCTGCTCGTCGCTATCGTTGGAATCTACTACTTTTGAGTCAATTACCTGCTGGCGGTCTTCTTCTTCCGCCTTGCAGAGTTTTGCATCATGCTTGGCTTCTTCGATGGAAACCACCTCGATATGGTCGGCTTCGCTGTGGCGGAGTGACACCTCGTAACCCATAATCTTGTATTTCACAGGGTCCTGGAGTGGGGCGTTCAGGAGCACATCTACCTTCTTGCCCTTGATGAATCCCATCTCGATGACTCTCTTGCGGAATCCACCGTGACCGGAAACCTTGACGATGACTCCGCTTTCACCTGTTTTAAGTTCTGATAATTTCATATATCTTTCCTTGTTTTAATCTTGTTCTTTTCTTTGGGGCATGACCTCATGGTCAGCTCTTTTTTCTTTTCGACTGCAAAAATACTAATAATTATTTGCAACTCGGTAGCAATGATGTTATTTATAACAAAAATACCTAGAAATGATGAGAGTATCATCAAATCTAGGTATTCTTATCATTATTTCTGATGATGGATGTTCTTATACCTTATTATATATAAGAGCATCATCATTTCCTGTGATTACAGGTTTCTGCCGTGGCAGTTCTTAAACTTCTTGCCGCTTCCGCATGGACATGGATCGTTAGGACGTGGCATGTGCTCTGCACGGTAAGGAGTGCGGTTTACCTGTGCGCCCTCTCGGGTATCCTGGTTAGCAGCTGCCTCCTGAGCCTCACGCTCTGCATCCAAATCAACCTTGCTCTCAACATAGTTCTGCTGAGTGCGCTGCTCAGGAGCTGCCTCCTGAACTGGCTGCTCTTGCTCCATTACTGGAATCTGACCTCGCATCAGGATACTTGCAATACGGTCGTACATGTCATTGATCATGGCATCCCAAACCTTGGCACTCTCCAACTTAAAGATGAGGAGAGGATCCTTCTGCTCGTAGCTTGCATTCTGTACAGAGTGCTTCAGTTCGTCGAGCTTGCGGAGGTTCTCCTTCCAGTCGTCATCTATAATCTGGAGAACAACGCTCTTCTCAAACTCCTTCACTACGTTCTTAGCCTCGCTCTCGTATGCCTCCTTGAGGTTGCAAGGAATATTGTACATGCGCTTGCCGTCTGTGATAGGCACCATGATGCGCTCGTATATAGCACCCTGGTTTTCGTATACCTGCTTGATGATAGGCATAGCTGTAGCCTGGATGCGGTCTGTCTTACGCTTGAATGTAGCCATAGCCTCCTGGAAAGCACGTTCTGCCAAATCCTCACGTCTGCCGTTCTCATACTCATCCTCGTTGAATGGAATCTCCATAGCAAGAACTTTCAGGAACTCTTCCTTGGCACCGAAGAAGTCGTTGTTGTTAACGATGTTCAATACGCGGTCCCAGATGATGTTGGCAATATCCATACCGATACGCTCACCCATGAGGGCGTGGCGACGCTTCTCGTAGATAACGGTACGCTGACGGTTCATCACGTCATCATACTCCAAGAGGTGTTTACGGATACCGAAGTTGTTTTCCTCAACCTTGCGCTGAGCACGCTCGATGCTCTTGCTGATCATTGGGCTCTCGATACGCTCGCCATCCTCGAAACCGAGACGGTCCATTACCTTGGCGATACGCTCTGAAGCGAACAGACGCATCAGCTTATCCTCCAATGATACATAGAATACAGAAGAACCTGGGTCACCCTGACGACCGGCACGACCACGGAGCTGACGGTCTACACGGCGGCTCTCATGACGTTCTGTACCGATGATGGCAAGACCACCTGCAGCCTTTACCTCTGGAGTCAGCTTGATATCGGTACCACGACCTGCCATGTTGGTAGCGATGGTTACGGCACCCTTGCCATTTACTGAGCGACCAGCTTCGGCTACAATCTGAGCCTCCTGCTGGTGCAGCTTGGCGTTCAATACATTATGAGGAATGTTGCGCATCTTCAACATCTTGCTCAACAACTCAGAAATCTCGACAGATGTAGTACCTACCAAGACTGGGCGGCCAGCATTACGTGTTTCCTCGATTTCGTCGATAACTGCACGATACTTCTCGCGGGCAGTCTTGTATACACGGTCATCCAAGTCCTTACGCTGGATAGGGCGGTTGGTTGGAATCTCAACAACATCGAGTTTGTAGATATCCCAGAACTCACCTGATTCTGTACTTGCAGTACCGGTCATACCGGCGAGCTTGTGGTACATACGGAAGTAGTTCTGAAGTGTGATGGTAGCGAAGGTCTGTGTAGCAGCCTCTACCTTTACATGCTCCTTAGCCTCAATAGCCTGGTGCAAACCATCGCTCCAGCGACGGCCTTCCATGATACGTCCTGTCTGCTCATCCACAATCTTCACCTGTCCGTCCATCACGACATACTCGTCGTTGTTATTAAACATTGTGTATGCTTTCAAGAGCTGCTGCAAGGTGTGTACTCGCTCGCTCTGTACACCATAGTGAGCCAACATCTCGTCTTTCTTGTCAAGACGCTCCTGGTCTGAAAGGTCTGTACGAGCCTCGAGTCCGCTCATCTCAGTTGTGATATCAGGCAATACGAAGAGTTCCTTGTCGTTTACCTGCTTAGCCAACCAGTCTGTACCCTTATCGGTAAGGTCGGCAGAATTCAGTTTCTCGTCTACTACGAAGTACAATGGCTCTGTAGCCTTAGGCATCTCACGGTTGTTGTTTGCCATGTAGTACTCCTCAGTCTTCAGCAGACCTGCCTTGATACCTTCCTCAGAAAGATACTTAATCAATGGCTTGTTCTTAGGCAATGCCTTGTAAGAACGGAAGAGTGCGAGGAAACCTTCGTCAAGGAGTTCCTGATTCTTTGCCTTTGTACCTTCGGTAATCTTCTGCTTAGCCTCGGCGAGCAATTCTGTAGCCTGCTTGCGCTGTACCTCGTAAAGTTTCTCAACCAATGGCTGATACTGCTCGAACATCTGGTCATCGCCCTTTGGAATAGGACCGGAGATTATCAATGGGGTACGGGCGTCATCAATCAACACAGAGTCGACCTCATCGACGATGGCGTAGTTGTGCTGGCGCTGTACCAGGTCGGCTGGGTTGGTAGCCATGTTATCACGAAGATAATCGAAACCAAACTCGTTGTTGGTACCGAAGGTGATATCTGCCAGGTATGCCTTGCGACGCTCGTCGGAATTAGGACGGTGCTTGTCGATACAATCTACAGAGAGACCATGGAACATATAGAGAGGTCCCATCCACTCAGAGTCACGCTTAGCCAAGTAGTCGTTCACGGTTACGACGTGAACACCATTGCCTGTGAGGGCGTTCAGGAAGATAGGAGTTGTACCTACAAGGGTCTTACCCTCACCGGTAGCCATCTCGGCAATCTTACCCTGATGGAGAACAACACCACCGAAGAGCTGTACATCATAGTGGATCATTTCCCACTTCATATCATTACCGCCGGCTGTCCAGTGGTTGTGATAGATAGCCTTGTCGCCATCGATGGTAACGAAGTCGTTAGCTGGATTAGAAGCCAACTCGCGGTCGAAGTCGGTAGCAGTAACTATTGTTTCCTCATTCTCAGCGAAACGGCGAGCAGTATCCTTAACGATAGCGAAAACCTGAGGCAAAACCTCGTTGAGGGCTACCTCATACTTATCGAGTGCTTCCTGCTCCAATTTATCAATCTGATTGAAGATACCTTCACGCTCATCAATAGGAGTATCTTCGATTTTAGCCTTGAGTTCAGCAATCTTAGCCTTCTCTTCCTTGGCGTACTCCTGTACGTACTTCTGAAGTTCTTTTGTTTTTGCACGAAGTTCGTCATTGCTTAAGGCCTGCATCTTAGGATACTCTGCCTTGATCTTTTCTACGATTGGCTGAATCAACTTCATATCTCGTGTTGACTTGTTGCCAAACAATGACTGGAGAATTTTGTTAAAGTTCATTGTATATTTATTTTTTATTATTATTCGATGATGTTTTGGAGTAAAATCTCCTGTTGTTTATTACTAGCTTGCAAATTTACTAAAAATATCCGTAAATCTGCAAGGAATTGCCAATTATTACCTGTTTTTATAGCAAATCTTCTGAGTTTAGCTTACGGAAAGCACAAAATCAGCAGTCTGGACCTCGAATAACGATACTCCCATACGGAACTTTGTGTCTGTGCTCCGTAGGGGATTCATAATAAATATGTGAATGAATGTCTGTCAGAATGTCAGAAGAAGTGGAGGCTAGTATTGTCGACAAAGTAGGATGATGCGCTGCGAGGCTTTCATCTTCTGAAGCCGCTTTGATGGCTTTGAGCACGCAGAGAATGTCCTCCTCCAATGCCTTCGCCTCCGGTTGCTGGATGAATTCATCGTAGGATATATCCGTAAGCGCAAACTTCAGCGCCTGCTGATAAGTCTGCGCCTCCATGCCGGTTGCCGCCAGGACAACCAAAAGGGCTGTGATATATCTGTTTACCATCATTGTTGTTTATCTTCTTCTGTTCGGAAACGATGTTGTGCCAATCGTTTCCTTACGTAAATTTTAATGTCTATTTATTCTTTCTGAATTTCTTTACGATATGCTTCTGCAAACCATAATTGTTTGGACTTAAATCCATCATGGTCGACTTGATGCAGTATCTCGCTAGCAAAGAAAGTGCCAAAATACTCATACCCTCAGCATAGTTCTGCCATATCTGTAAGAACAGGGCTATGAGCAGAAGCCATCCCAGGAGTTCGTAATACCAATACAGATGACCTGCTTTCATCCTCTTGACCGTCTTCCAGGCGAAGATGAGGTTGAGCGGATTCAGTATCAGAATCTGGAAATTTACCTGTACGGTAGGATGCTGCGAGAAGATCATGGCAAAGAGAATCAGTCCCGGTAATCCTGTTAGAACAAGCAGGATGGCATCAAACCACCAGTAGTTTTTCTTTTTTATACATTCTCTTACCGTTGTTCCTATGATGATGATTGCCAGGGCTATGGCTATCATTTGTGGTGTGACAGGAGCATCGTCTGTTATTTGTGCCTGGGCAGGGATAATATCGGATGTTTCATCTACCAGAGTGATATAGCCGCTGGCACTTGTTGCATTGGTCTTGCCGTCTGCAGTCTGAGATGCATCAATAAAGTCGGTTCTTCCTTCTGTGGCAAAGTCTTTGCTCAGATTGTCTGGCAAGAATTCCCATTCTCTTTGTGTGATAGGACGGTCTGCTTGACACCCCAAAAGAAGGTCATTACCGAATCTTGCCCAGCGGTACTGTCCGTTGAGCTTGTGAATCTCTTCCCTGTAGGTAGAAGTAGTAGGGGTATCTTTAAAGTTGGTACTCTGGTTTCCAATGTTGGAGAGAATCATCTCGCGTGCCCGGGTCGTACAATTGTCATAGAAGAAATTGTAGCGGTATACGCGGTTCTCCGGCTGTGCATTCTTGTCGATGCTTCTCAGAATTCCCAGTTTCTCTGTACGGGAGAGACAGAGGCGCTGCTGTCTTACCCATCTGCCTTCATGTGCATATTCGGCAATGAAGTCGCTCATCGGGTAGATACCAATCTGATAATCAGTAAGTCCGAAAATAAAACGGAGTACAAAGCAACTTTGGTTAAAACTGAACATACCCCAGTTTACGGCAACATCCGTTCCCATAGCTTTGTTCTGGATGCGTAGAGCGGTATGTCCATAATACGACCACACCTCCTGACCTGGCCCGCAAGTCAGGAGAGAGATGTCAACAGAATCGAGCCACGCTGTAGCTTCTTCGTTGACACGACTATTCTGCACAGAAATATCAGAGTCCTTGTCTCTTGAAAAATCCTGCGCAGCCACTTCAGTAGTTAAATTGATTAAAATTACTGCTAAAATGGCACTAAAAATATGCTTAAAACGTTTCACGATGCAAAAATACCTTATTATTTTCAATTATCCTTCTTTTTTCTAGATTTTTTTTAATACTTTTGCACTCTGAATATAATTTTGACTGATTTATATATAAATGAGAAAGTTTATTTTAGCAGCCCTCTTGTTGGGTTCTACTCTTATGGTTAATGCCCAAAGTGGTACTAATTCTCCATACAGCCAGTATGGTTTAGGCGTTTTGTCTGAACAGACTTCTGGCTTCAACCGTGGTATGAATGGTGTTGGACTTGGTTTTCATGAGCATAATCAGATTAACTATCTGAACCCTGCTTCCTATGCTGCCATCGACTCCATGACTTTCATCCTGGATGCAGGTATCTCGGGTCAGGTAACCAACTTCAACGAGAACGGGGTGAAGAAGAATGCCAATAACTCCAATCTCGAATATGTGGTAGCAGGCTTCCGCCTCTTCCGCCATCTGGGTATGAGTTTCGGTATTATCCCTTTCACCAACGTGGGATACAACTATTCTACCAGCGGATGGGTGAACAAGAACGACAAGGATGTTACCTACACCAACTCCTACGAGGGTGAAGGCGGTTTGCATCAGGTATATGTGGGTGCCGGCTGGTCTCCACTCAAGGGCTTGTCTCTTGGTGCCAATGTGGGTTATATCTGGGGTAGCATCGACAGAACCGTGCAGAATTACTATAGCAACAGCTATTATAAGTCTCTTTACCGCACCTATGGTACTCGTGTAAACAGCTACAAGATCGACCTGGGTGTGCAATATACCCAGAAGTTGTCGAAGAAGGATGAGGTAACCCTGGGTATCACTTATTCTCCAGGTCATAATCTGCATGCCGATGCCGATATGAGCATCATCTCTTCCAATGCGCAGACCAGTACATCTGATACACTTGCCTTCAGCATCAAGAATGCCTACGAGTTGCCTACGATGTATGGCGCCGGTTTGATGTGGAATCACAACAACCAGTGGAAGATTGGTGTAGATTACAGTCTGCAGAAATGGGGTAGCCTGGGCTATCCTACCTACGAGGCTAACAGCAGCGAGCCTTGGGCATTGCGCGATGGGGTGTATAAGGATCGCAGCAAGGTGAATGTCGGATTCCAGTACTGCTATGGTGAGCGTAGCCGTGCTTTTCTCAAGCGTGTGGCTTACCGTGCCGGTGTGAGCTTTGCTACACCATATTATAAGGTGAACGGCGTGGATGGCCCTAAGGAGCTTTCTGTAAGTGCCGGTTTCGGTATTCCTATCATGAACTCCTACAACAACCGTTCGCAGTTGAATATCAGCGGCCAGTGGGTGAAGAATTCGGCTACCGGACTTATCAAGGAGAATATCTTCCGCCTGAACATCGGATTCACTTTCAACGAGGATTGGTTCAAGAAGTGGAAGATGCAGTAATCTGTCCATATTGTGGTGTTTTCTTCGGGAGATGCCACATCTTCTATATATATAATAATGTATAAGGTTAAATATTTCATAGTAATAGGTGTCATAGTTTCCTGGGTTTTGGCTGCCTGCCAGAATCCGGTAGAACATACTGCGCCTGCTATCCACGACAGAGACTCTGTGGCGATGATGACTTCGTATGGCGTCAATACGCTCATCAGTGATTCGGGTGTCATCAAGTACCGCATCGTTACCGAGCGATGGGAGGTGAATACCAACCGTGTGCCTTCCCGCTGGATTTTTGATAAGGGTATGCTGCTCGAACAGTTTGACGAGAAGTTCCACATCAACAGTTATATCCAGTGCGATACGGCTTATTACTTTGATCAGGAGCGTGTTTGGAAGCTCTATGGCCGTGTGCGCATCCTCACCAAGGATGGTCTTCGCTTTACCAGCGAGCAGCTTACCTGGGATGAGAACAAGCACGAACTCTCCAGCCATGTATTCAGCAAGCTGGTTACTCCGGAGCGTACCCTTCAGGGTTCCTATTTCTGGAGCGATGAGCGTATGACCCGCTATTTTGTGAGCAATTCTAAGGGTAGCTTCGAGAAGGGCGACTTCGGTGGTGGAGGCAGTTCGGCTTCTGCTTCATCATCCGATTCTACCAGTGCGCCTATGCGTCAGCCGGCAACACCGCAGCGAGCCACCACCATTCCTATCATGCATTGATAGGGTAGGAGGAAATATGTTTTTTAACGATATAATGTATCATGGAAGAAGTTGATATAAGTCTGATAGTGAGTATCCTCATCACGATGGTGTTTTCTGCATTCTTTAGTGGAATGGAGATAGCCTTCGTTTCCTCCAACCGTATGTTGGCGGAGATGGACAAGGAGAAAAACGGACTTAGCCAGCGACTCTTGTCGCTCTTTTACAATCATCCCAACGGATTCGTCAGCACTATGCTGGTGGGCAACAATATTGCCCTTGTAGTATATGGTATCCTGATAGCCCGTCTGTTTGATAATACCATCTTTGCTGGTCTGGATGATGGTGTCAAGGTTACCTGCGATACCATTCTCTCTACACTCATCGTGTTGTTTACGGGTGAGTTCCTGCCGAAGACGCTTTTCAAGTCGAATCCAAACCGACTGCTGTCTATCTTCAGTCCGTTTGCGTATCTGTGTTATGTCATTCTCTGGCCTATCAGCAAGTTCAGCACCATCCTCAGCAAGGGATTGCTCCGCATGGTAGGTATGAAGATGGAAACAGAAGAGGGGGATGAAGGCTTTTCTAAGGTAGATCTTGACTATCTGGTGCAATCGAGCATCGACAATGCCACCAATGAGGACGAGATCAACGACGAGGTGAAGATTTTCCAGAACGCCCTGGATTTCTCAGATACGAAGGTGCGCGACTGTATGGTGCCACGTACTGAGATTCAGGCGGTAGAGATGGATACCTCGCTGGAGGAACTTCGCCAGAAGTTCATCGAAAGCGGAAACTCCAAGATCATCGTCTATGAGGATGATATCGACCATATTGTGGGCTACATCCACAGTTCTGAACTCTTCCACAATCCGAAGAGATGGCAGGATCATATCCGTACGATGCCTTTCGTACCGGAGACCATGCAGGCGCAGAAGCTGATGCAGACCTTCCTGCAGCAGAAGAAGTCGCTGGGCGTTGTGGTTGATGAATTTGGCGGAACCAGCGGATTGGTGAGTCTGGAGGATATCGTGGAAGAGATCTTCGGTGATATCGAGGATGAGCACGATTCTGCGAAGTATGTAGCCAAGAAGACCGACGACGGCGACTATCTGCTGTCGGCTCGTCTGGAGATAGACAAGGTGAACGATCTGTTCGACCTGGATCTTCCGGAGAGTGATGAGTATATGACTCTGGGCGGACTCATTCTTCACGAATATCAGAGCTTCCCGAAGCTGAATGAAGTAATTAAATTCGACAAGTTTGAGTTTAAGATCATCAAGTCCACATCCCGTAAGATAGAACTTGTGAAACTCCACATCATCAAATAGTTGGATGAGAAGAGGGAATTTTTCGACTTTTTTGCGTTTTCAGCCAAAAAAGATACCGAAAAATTCCCTTTTCTCGTATTATTTTTGTATTTTTGCAACCAATTGGCTACTTGTATCAAAAGCAGTACAATCCTAATAAGGAAAAAATAAAATAATAATAATAATTAAAACGTAATGGCAGCATTAGGAACAATTAGAAAAAGAGGCGTGATACTGGTATGTATTATCAGTTTCGGTCTTTTCGCCTTCATTGCTGAGGAAGCTTTCCGCTCTTGCGATTCTGCAAAGAACAATGAGCGTCAGCAAATCGGTGAGGTGTATGGCGAAAAAATCAGCGTGCAGGATTTCCAGAAGCTCGTTGATGAGTACACAGAGGTTATTAAAATGCAACAAGGTCAGGAAAACCTTCCTGAGGAGCAGATGAATCAGGTGAAGGACATGGTATGGAATACATACGTACAGAACCAGATCATTGCCCAGGAGGCTAGCAAGTTGGGTCTTACCGTAACAGACGCAGAGCTTCAGGATATCCTGAAGACTGGTACAAGCCCAATGCTTCAGCAGACTCCATTCGTAAATCAGCAGACAGGTCGTTTCGACGCATCTTCTCTCCAGAAGTTCCTGGCTGATTACAAGGCTCAGAAGGCTAACCCATCTGCTAATCCTCAGATGATGGAACAGTACACCAAGATTTTCAACTACTGGTCATTCATCGAGAAGACACTCCGTCAGCAGACTTTGGCTCAGAAGTATCAGTCACTCCTGGCACACTGCTTCCTTTCAAACCCTGTAGAGGCTAAGATGGCTTTCAAGGAGGAGAACGAGGAGAGCCAGATCCAGTTGGCTGCCTTCCCTTATTCTGATGTTCAGGACGACAAGGTGAAGGTAGAGGAGAGCGACCTGAAGGCTAAGTATGACGAGATGAAAGCTCGTTTCAAGCAGCCTGTAGAGAGCAGAGATATCAAGTTCATCGATGTTCAGGTTGAGGCTTCCAAGGCCGACCGTGCAGCACTCAACAAGGAGTTTGCTGAGTATCATACACAGCTCGCTGCTGCAGCTGATCCTACAGAGCTCATTCGCAAGTCAGCTTCTACCGTAGCTTACCTGGGTATCCCTGTGAGCAAGGAGGCTTTGCCATCAGACATTGCTTCTGCTATCGATTCAATGGCTGTAGGTGCTACTTCTGCAGTAAAGGCTAACGCTTCTGATAACACATTGAACATCGTGAAGCTGATGAGCAAGCAGCAGTTGCCAGACTCTATCCAGTATCGTGTTATCCAGGTGGCTGCAGCTTCTCAGGCTGAGGCTAAGACCAAGGCTGACTCAATCCACAGCGCTCTTGCTGCTGGTGCAGACTTCGAGGCACTCGCTAAGAAGTATGGTCAGACTGGTGAGAAGGCTTGGATGACTACCAAGCAGTATGAGTATGCTCAGACTATGGATAAGGACAACAAGGCATTCATCAACACCTTGAATACAGCTTCTGTCAATGCATACAATGAGCTTCAGCTCGGTCAGGGTTATGTCATCCTCCAGGTTTGCGACCGCAAGGCAATGGTAACCAAGTATGTGGCAGCAGTCATCAAGAAGGAGATTCAGTTCTCTAACGATACATACCGTACAGCATACAACAAGTTCTCTAGCTATGTAAGTGCTAATCCTAAGTCAGAGGATCTCCTGAAGAATGCAACCAAGAGCGGTTATCGCGTACAGAACCTGAATGATATGACAACAGCTACTCACTATGTAGCCAACATCCATTCTACCCGTGATGCCTTGAAGTGGATCTTCGAGAGCAAGGAGGGTGAGGTTTCTCCTATGTATGAGTGTGGTGACAACAACCACTTGCTCGTAGTAGTATTGGATAAGATTCATCGCATCGGTTACCGCGACTTGAGCGATTCTCAGGTTAAGGAGATGGTAAAGGCTGAGGTCATCAAGGACAAGAAGGCAGAGCTGATTATGGCTAAGGTAGCTGGTGTGAAGAGCATCGCTGCAGCTAAGGCTAAGGGTGCTAAGATTGCTACCGTTAATCAGATTACTTTCGCAGCTCCTACCTTCATCTCTGCTACAGGTGCCAGCGAGCCAGCTGTTTCTGGTGCAGTTTCTGCTACCAAGAAGGGTGCTTTCGTAGCTAACGCAGTAAAGGGTAACGCAGGTGTTTATCTCTTCCAGGTTACTGGCAAGACCAACCGTCCTGTTAAGTTCGATGAGAAGGCTTACGAGCAGAAGTGCCGCCAGAAGGCTATGCAGTATGCCGGTAACTTCATGAACGAGCTTTATATGAAGGCTCACGTAGTGGATAACCGCTACTTGTTCTTCTAAGAGCATCATTAAAAAAATAAATAATTGGGGTGTGTTTCTCTAGCAGGAACCACCCCTTTTTTTGTGTCTCTTTGAGCTGTCTTGTATGTCTTTAAGGGTAGAAGTTCCTCTCTGGTGAATTATCGCCTAGAATAGTAGTTGTAGCACATTCTGACAGTTGTTGAACCCATCTGGATGTTTTCTGTTGCTAACTTCGTTGTATACCACAAAAAAGGTGTATCGCTCAATTTGGCAATACACCTTTTTTTAGATTTGTGAAGTTATCCGCAACAAGGATTATCCACGGCTCCACCAATGCTTTTTCTTTGGTGGTTCTTGTGTTGACATCAACTTCTGTTTGATAAGACGACGATAGCTTGTGTGCTTTGTGATAATCTGGTAAATCTCTCCCCAGTCAGGGAGACCACCGATACCACGGTCGTCAATAAACCAGTCAGCCTTGAGCTTACGTGAGAAATGGTTGTTGCTCTCTACGCTTTCTTCCGGGTAGTCTTTATTGACTGCCCAGAATTCCACACCGCGCTCTCTGCACCATTCTACGGCTTCATCCAGAAGCTTTCCTTCGCGCACACTCCAAAGAATGAGACGGTGATGATCTTTGATGAGCATCTTGAGTGTCTCTGTGGCAAAAGGCAGCTCTGTACCAATTTTAGGGTACTCGTGAGTTACGATAGTACCATCAAAATCAACAGCAATTGTTGCCATATTTAAATTCCTTTCTCGTTTAATGATTTATAATTGTCGATTACTACTTCTTGATACTTGTATCATTGGCATTGCCATAGTGGCTGTTGCTATAGTTGCCGTAACTGCCATACTGACCGTATGAACCATACTTGCCATAGTTGCCGTAGTTGCCATAGTTACCGTATTTGCCATATTTGCCATACTTACCCACACCATAGTAGAAGCTGTGCTTCTTCTTGGAGAGATCCACACCATTCAGTACCAGGCACATGTTAGGCAACTTCTTCTCGGCATTCAATCCGTTGATCATGCCGAAACTTGTCTTTGCGGTATAGTCTGCACGACAAACGTAGATACAGAGGTTTGCCAGTCTGCCGAGCTGCAGGCTATCGTTAACCAATCCTACCGGTGCTGTATCAAGCACGATGTAGTCGTAATGGTTCTTCAGTTCCTTGATGATGGCATCGAGGCTTGGACGGGTAATCAACTCACCTGGGTTAGGAGGTACAGGACCAGCCATCAGCAGGTCGAGGTTGCTGTTGACGCCCGAAGAGAGAATCTGCTTCTGGATATCCTCCCAAGTGTTGTTCTCGTGAACCATCAGGTTGGTGATGCCAGTATGATGGTTGTTGATTTCGAACAACTCTGCCAGACGAGGCTTACGGATATCCAGACCTACTACGATGACCTTCTTGCCTAGCAGAGCCAGAGAGATGGCTATGTTAGAGGCAATGAATGTCTTACCCTCACCAGAGGTTGAAGAGGTAAACATCAGAACCTTTTCGTCCTTCTTCAGCATAAACTGGATGTTGGTACGCAATCCACGGAAGATTTCCTCCATCAGGTTGTTGACGTTCTGGTGAACCACGATATCTGCTCTACCCTTGGAAACATCGCTGGCTACAGGGATGTCTGCGATAACCGGAATCTGAGTCAGCTTGACAACATCTGCATGGCCCTCAATCTTATACTTGAAGAACTCAATCAGGAAGAGGATACCTGCTGGGATGGCAAAACCTAATACCAATGCGATAAGCAGGATGATGGAAGCCTTAGGACTGGTCTTTCCTACGAGTGAAGGAGCATCGATGACCTTACCCTTGTCAGCTGTAGCAGCCAGAGAGATTGAGTTTTCCTCACGCTTCTGCAAGAGCATCAGGTAGAGACCTGATTTTACTTCCTGCTGGCGGCCAATCTGTGTCAATACGCGCTCTTGTTCAGGAGAGTTGCCAATCTGGCTGTTATACTGGTTGGCCTGAGATGCGATGCTGTTACGCTGGATTTCCATACCCAGACGAGCCTGGCGCATGGCACGCTTGATAGACTTGGTCAACTCCTCCAACTGTGCGGTCAGTGGAGTAACTGATGGTGACAGTTCGCTGGCAGAGTGCAATGCGTTGCTGCGCTCCAGGGCAATCTTGTTATACTGATTGATGAGCTCTGTAGAACTTTCATCAGTCAAACCAACGTTAGATGGGATAGGCTTGTACTTGTTGCCTGGCTCATTCATGTATTTTCCGAGTTCCTTGAGCAGTTCTACCTGGGTGTTAGCTTCCTGCAACTTCTGGGCATAGGTATCTGCGTTGGCAATAGCAGCTGTAGCATTGAGCTTCATCTCTATCACCTTGTTGCGCTTCTTGTAGCTTTCCAACTGGTTTTCGGTAGTGCCCAGTTCAGAGTTGATCTTCTCCAGACGGTTGTTGATAAACTGTTCTGTACGATAGGCTATTTCGTTCTTGTCGAGGTTAGCCTGTTGGTTATATACCTTAATAAGAGTATGCAGATAATCCAAACCGCGCTGTGGGTTCTCGTCGTTCAGTACGAGTTCAGCGATGGTTGTAGTCTTTGAGGTCTGACTGACAGTCAGATTCTTCACATACTTCTCTGCAGCCATCTCAGGAGATACGATCACAGCCTTCAATACGTCGCCGTCTTCCATATTGTAGCCCTTGTTGGCTGTCAGCAGGATGGCACCTGCTCGTGTATTGATAGTTGCCGGCAGACCGTTGATGGTCTTCTCAAACTCAATAGGATCCTTTTCGTGGGTGAAGGCATCAATAGGTATGTAGTATTTACCAGTGACATGGAATTGCTTGCCGTCTTTCTCGATGCTTAATTTTACAGGAGCATTCAGCTTCTGCAGGTTCTTGGCATCCATATCCACATTGATTTCCTGTTCCTTATAGACCAGTGGTGATCTGAAGATACCCTTGTGGTAGTAGTTTACGTAGGTTTTCATGTCAATGACAGCCTGACGTGCCATATCGCTAGCCGACAGGATTTCTATCTCGTTGTCAATACCGTTTGAGTTCGTCATGAAACCCAAATTGGCAGCACTCTGAATCATGCTGCTGCTCATACCACCGCCTCGCTTGCTTTGGTCATCATCCTTGATAAGTACTTTTGTCGTAGTCTGGAATACAGGTTTTGCATGCTGCAGGTAGAGATATCCCAAACCGAGACATAAGATGATGGATAGAATAAACCACTTCCAGTTAAGGATAAGTGTGGTGTAGATCAATTGGAAGTCGATAGCCGACTTTTCCTCTTGGTTCTGCACGTTTTCCATTTCTAAATTCTTGTTTTCTTCCATTATTTTAATGTTATTGTTTTGCGTTGAATTTGTATATGAATGAATTCTTAGGAACCAGTTTCTTATCTGTTGTCTGTAGCTATAGCCATCAGATACTGTCCGTATCCGTTCTTGAGCATCGGTTCCGCCAGTTTCTTCAGCTGTTCCTTGCCGATCCATCCCTGGTTGTAGGCTATCTCTTCCAGGCAGGCTACCTTCAGTCCCTGGCGCTTTTCTATCACCTCGATGAAGGTGCTGGCTTCCGAAAGACTGTCGTGGGTACCGGTATCCAGCCAGGCAAAACCGCGCTGCAGGGTTCTTACCTTCAGGGTCTTCTCTGCCAGGTAGTGCTGGTTTACAGTGGTAATCTCCAGCTCTCCACGCGCACTAGGCTTGATGTGCTTCGCCACTTCCACCACGCTGTTCGGATAGAAGTATAGTCCCACCACGGCATAGTTGCTCTTAGGCTGTGCCGGCTTTTCCTCGATGCTCAGGCAGTTGCCGTCCTTGTCAAACTCAGCCACGCCGTATCTTTCCGGATCGTTCACGTAGTAGCCGAATACGCTTGCCTGTCCCTCTTGGGCAGCTTTCACACTCTCCTTCAGCAGTCCTGTAAATCCGGCACCGTAGAAGATGTTGTCACCCAGCACGAGGCAGACGTCGTCCTTGCCTACGAATTCCTCACCGATGATGAACGCCTGCGCCAGTCCGTCGGGCGAAGGCTGTTCTGCATACTCGAAGTGAACCCCCAGTTCGCTTCCGTCGCCCAGCAGTCTCTTGAATCCAGGCAGGTCGAAAGGCGTAGAGATAATCAAAATTTCCTTGATACCAGCCAGCATCAGTACCGATACGGGATAATATATCATAGGTTTGTCAAAGATAGGAATCAGCTGCTTGCTGATGCCCTTTGTGATAGGGTACAGTCTGGTACCCGAACCACCTGCTAATACGATTCCTTTCATATCTTCTTCTTGTTTCTTTCCTTATTAAATGAAAAAGTTCTTATTATACCTTTTTTATATGTTGCATCTTCCGCAGACAATGCAGTCTTTGTGCGGAACTGAAAAAACGTCTTTAAAAACGTGGCAAAGTTACTAAAAAATATTGAGCGGTGAAAATAATCAGCCTAAAATCTTCATATAATATAGGAAAAACATGCTTTCGGGGAAAAAAAACATCTCTTAATTTGGGTATTTTGCGATTTTATTGTATTTTTGCAGAACATTTAAGAACATTAATGAATAAATAAGATTAAGAATGGGAATATTTTCTAAACTATTCAGTCGTAAAGACGAAGATAAGAAAGTAGGTGGAATGGAAGACTACATGACCCTGGTCCGTGTATATTTCCAGGCAGCCTTGGCTTCACAATTAGGTATCACCAATCTGGCTATGCTTCCAGACCTCCGTGTCTTCAAGACCAGCCTCCATGTTCCTACCGTCAACAATCGCCTGGGCATTGGCGAGAAGGCACAGGTCAAGAAGATGATGAAGAACATCTATGATACCGACGATAACTTTTTCAAGGAGATTGATGCCAGCATCCGCAAGAACTGCCAGAAACTCCAGGATGTCAATACCTATCTCATCCAGTTCCAGAACTTCACCCAGGATCTGATGATGCTCATGGGCAACCTGATGAAGTTCAAGCTTCGTCTGCCAAGCTTCATGAAGAAAACCCTCTATAAGCTCACTGCACAGACTGTGGATGATATCTTCAACAAGAACGATTTCTCTGATGCCAGCGTACTCAAGACCGTGGTAGGCTTGCGCCACTTCAACACCCGTCTGAAGTTCAGCCAGCAGTGGGTTACCGATTTCACCTTCCAGGTACTGATGTTGGCAAAGAAGGAGCCACGTCCATCCGATGAAGAGGTGGAAAAGGCAAAGCAAAAGATGGGAAAGTAGCCAATATTCTCCCTAAAAGATAAAAAAACAGGAGAATATTTGTTTTTTTCAAATTATTCTCTTAAATTTGTAGCCAAAAAATAAAAAGTCATGAGTGCTAGTGAGAAAACAATCAATACGTTTGCCACAAGAGTAAGGCAGATGATTCTCAAGTTTGAGGATATCAAGCATGAGAATGCAGAGCTGTATGCGATGGTGGATGAGCGCGATGCCAAGATCAAGGAATTGCAGGAGAAGTTGACTCAGGCAAAGCATGATTACGACAGTCTGAAGATGGCGAAGATGATGACGATTTCTGACTCCGACATGGAGACCACGCAGAAGCGCATCGCCAAGCTCATCAGAGATGTCAATAAGTGTATAACGCTATTGAGCGACAAGTAATAACTATTGGAGCGGAGGCAGATCAGATGGAAGATAAATTACAGATCAGATTACATGTATATGATACCGACCTCACGGTAAGAATACCGAGAGAGGATGAGGAGTATTATCGTAAGTCGGCCAAGTTGATTGATGAGATCGTCAATTCTTATGCGAAAATCTTCAAGGGGCGCAAGAGCGACAAGGAGATTTTGTATATGGCTCTCATCGACGTGGCTTTGAGATTCGAGAAGGAATCAGATAAAAATGATACCCAACCATATAATGATATTCTGGACAAGCTGACTGCGGAGATAGAAGATACCTTGGCTAAGTAAGAATATTAATAATTATAATATATATATGGTAACAATAATAGCGGCCCTGGTAGCTCTCGTGTTGGGAGGTATCGTGGGGTATGTCATTTTCCGTTATGTCATTAAGGGAAAATATAATGAAATGATAGATGCTGCCAGCAAAGAGGCAGAAGTAGTAAAGGAGAAAAAGCTTCTCGAAGTGAAGGAGAAGTTCCTCAATAAGAAAGCCGAGTTGGAGAAGGAGGTGCAGCAGCGCAACTCCCGCATCCAGCAGAGTGAAAACAAGCTCAAGCAGCGTGAAATCTCGCTCAACCAGCGACAGGAAGACCTCGGTCGCCGCAAGCAGGAGGTAGAACTGTATCAGCAGCGCATCGACAATGAGAAGAAGCTCCTCGCCGTGAAGCAGCAGGAACTCGAGAAGATGCAGAAGCAGGAGCAGGCTAAGCTCGAAGAGCTTTCTGGGCTCAGTGCCGAGGAGGCGAAGAGCCGCTTGGTAGAGAGTCTGAAGGATCAGGCTCGTCTTGATGCAGCCAGCTACATCAATGAGATTATGGATGATGCCAAGCTCAATGCCAATCAGCAGGCTAAGAAGATCGTAATCCAGACCATCCAGCGTGTGGCTACCGAGACTGCTATCGAGAACTCAGTCTCTGTATTCCATATCGATAATGATGAGGTCAAGGGACGCATCATTGGTCGTGAAGGACGCAACATCCGTGCCCTCGAGGCAGCCACTGGTGTGGAAATCGTGGTAGATGATACTCCTGAGGCTATCGTTATCTCAGCCTTCGACCCTGTGCGCCGTGAGGTTTGCCGCCTGGCTCTCCATCAGTTGGTAGCCGATGGCCGTATCCACCCTGCCCGTATCGAGGAGGTGGTAGCCAAGGTGAAGAAGCAGTTGGATAATGAAATCATCGAGACCGGTAAGCGTACAGCCATCGACCTCGGTATCCATGGTCTGCATCCAGAGTTGATCCGTATCATCGGTAAGATGAAGTACCGTTCTTCTTATGGTCAGAACCTCTTGCAGCATGCGCGCGAAACCGCCAATCTCTGTGCGGTGATGGCTTCAGAGTTGGGCTTGAACCCTAAGAAGGCAAAGCGTGCCGGTCTGTTGCACGATATCGGTAAGGTGCCAGACGAGGAGAGCGAGTTGCCACACGCACTCTATGGTGCCAAGATTGCCGAGAAGTACAAGGAGAAGGCAGATATCTGCAATGCCATTGGTGCTCACCACGACGAGATGGAGATGAACACCCTTCTGGCTCCTATCGTACAGGTATGTGATGCCATTTCCGGTGCCCGTCCAGGTGCCCGCCGTGAGATTGTAGAGGCATATATCAAGCGATTGAACGATCTTGAGGCTATCGCCATGAGTTATCCTGGCGTTACCAAGACCTATGCCATCCAGGCGGGTCGTGAGCTTCGTGTCATTGTGGGTGCCGACAAGATGAGCGATGAGCAGAGTATCAAGCTCTCTGATGAGATTGCAACCAAGATTCAGAACGAGATGACCTATCCGGGTCAGGTAAAGATTACCGTGATTCGTGAGACCCGCAGTGTGGCTTACGCCAAGTAATGATCATTCTGTATAAACATTGTAATAAGGTATAGCCGCTGTTCTCGCAAGGGTTCAGCGGCTTATTTATTTCTTTTCATTTCTTTTTCAATTTCTCTTTTTCAATTTCTCTTTTCAATATGAACAAGTCAGAACAGCAGGTTTTCAAGCGGTTTAACAAGGGATGTGTAGATTATCGTCTTCTGGAGGATGGCGACAGGATATTGATTGCGCTCAGTGGCGGCAAGGATTCGCTGGAGTTGGTGCGCATGCTGGCACGCCGTGTCCGCATCTACAAGCCTCATATCGAGGTAGAGGCAGCGCATATCATCATGGACAACATTCCCTACGAGACCGATCGCAGTTATCTCCAGGAGTTTTGCCGGGAGCAGGGGGTGCAGCTCCATATCCTTCACAGTTCCTTTGATGAATCCACCGATCCCCGCAAGACCCGTTGTTTTCTCTGTGCGTGGAACCGTCGCAAGACTCTTTTCGAGTTTGCGGTGAATAATGGTTTCAATAAGGTAGCCCTGGCCCATCACATGGATGATATCCTCGTTACTTTCCTGATGAATATCACCTTCGAGGGTTCTGCCTCCACGATGCTTCCTAGCCTGCGGTTGCAGCATTATCCGCTTACCATCATCCGTCCCTTCTGTCTGGTTCATGAGAAGGATATCCGGGAAGTGGCAGAAGAGTTGCAATTTGCAAAGCAGAAGGCGCGGTGTCCGTACGAGGAGACCACGCGCCGCAGTGATATGCAGCAGATTTTCCAGCAGCTGGAACAGTTGAATCCCGAGGCGAGATACAGTCTTTGGCGGGCGATGATGAATAGGGGGTAGGGTCTGGTAGGTTTTAGCAGGCTATGGCAGCGGTGATGTCATAGCTCAGCAGGCTGGCGGCACTAGCCAGCTTTTTCTCCGTGATATGCGCATATCGCTGCGTGGTGTTGATGTTCTGGTGCCCTAGATACCTCATGATGGTATAGAGATCCGTGCCCTGCGTTAATAATAGGGTGGCGCAGGTGTGGCGGCCAACATGGAAAGTGATATGCTTGCCGGAGATACAGCAATCCTCCAGCCATACTTCCAGATGCTCGCCCAGATGATTAGGCGAGAGATGGGCGAAGAAATAGGGGGTATCAGAGTTTTCGGTATGGAGTTTCGAGAGGAGCTGATACGCCCCTTCCGGCAGCGGAAGCCTGAGCCAGCGTTGCGTCTTCTTCATCTTCTTATATATATAATAGGTGTCATCACGCTTTTCTATGTCGTTTATTGATAAGCTCAGAATATCGCTTTTCCTCAGTCCCGTGATGCAGCTTAGCAGGAATGCCTCCTTCAGCTCTGGAGTATTACAGGGTGTTTCGCTCAGCTTGATGAGTTCCTCCTGGCTCAGCGCAGTTCTCTCCCTGTACTGGGCTTTTACTCGATAGGAATGTGGCAGCAGGTCGAATGGGGTCTGCTCCAGCAATCCCTGTCTCACGGCTTCCCTCAATACCGATTTCAGGATATTCACCTTCAGATGGATGGTGTTGTCGGACAGTTTTCTGGGTGCTTTCATGTTTGTATGCAGGTCGTGGGCAGAGCGTAGGTAGTCGATAAACTGCTTGATGTTTTCCACATCCAGCTTTTTCAGCGGAATATTGCTTATGCCGGATTCTTCCAGGTGCTTCAGCATGCTCAGAATGCTGCCGCATCTTCCTTCATACATTTTCTCTCCTTTCTTGTGTCTGGCTTCCGCATAGCTTCGGGTAAACTCTCCTAATGTAATACCTTTTGATTTCTTACGTGCGTTTACTGCGAATTTCTTGATTCGCTTTAAGAATGCGATTTTCTTCATGTTGCTTTCTGATTAAAAATTAAAATTTAGAGTTATCTTCGTTACAAAGGTATCGCTTTTTTCTGGAATAACCAAATAAAAGGTAGAAATAGGATATAAAAAGCGTGATTTTGTGCAACAGTTGTACTTTAACTTTTGCGCTGCAAAGATAGTATAATATCTTCAAATCACAATAATTTCAATCTCTAATTAATACTTATTTAACACTTTGTAGTCAATATTTCTTGTTTTATAGTCGAAAAGGGTATATTGGTACCTCAGTTCGGGATAAGAAATAGTGCCTAAAAAAGTTGGTAATCTCCGATATT